>Ga0209500_10000245_pt1 | contig 49291 bp, 39 predicted proteins | sample S_140212_EF_Meta_FD_187323 | JGI IMG/M metagenome (GOLD analysis project Ga0209500, IMG submission 187323) | Freshwater microbial communities from Lake Simoncouche, Canada to study carbon cycling - S_140212_EF_MetaG (SPAdes) (version 2) | ecosystem: Environmental > Aquatic > Freshwater > Lake ... | reverse complement strand
CGGGCCAGCGGCCAACTCGACGATGCCAGAAAAACACTCGATGGCATCAGCCCGTCGCAGAGCGGTTCGGCTGATTACTGGGCTCTTAAGGGCTCGATGCTGAGCGACAGCCACAGCCCGCTGCCCCAGATTATAGAGGCTTTTGAAAAGGCACTCGCCATTGACCCGGGCCACCCTGGGGCACTGTTTGCTATGGGCGTGATCAATGATCGGGTGGGGAATGACGAGGAAGCTCAAGAGTGTTTTGAGCAGTCGCTGAAGCGATATCCGGCGTCCGTTGGCGCGCTGATCAACCTCGGCCTTATCTACGAAGACAAAGACGATTTCAAGCATGCTCAACGGTGTTACAAACGGATATTGGAAGCATTCCCGTCCCATCCTCGCGCTAGGCTTTTCCTGAAGGATTCGTCGGCATCGGGCGATCTGCAGATGGATGAGCAAGAGCAGAAGCAGCGAGACCGTCTGGACCATGTGCTGTCACTGCCAGTGACAGATTTCGAACTGTCGGTACGCAGTCGCAACTGCCTTCAGAAGATGGGCATCATGACGCTTGGCGACCTAGCTCGAACAAGCGAGAATGCAATTCTGGAAAGCAAAAACTTCGGCGAGACAAGCCTCGTAGAGATCAAAGAGATGCTTGCGTCCAAGGGTCTCTCGCTTGGGCAACTGGCCGATCCGGTTCCTGTAGAGGAAGCGGTGCCGGAGCCAGAAGAGCCCTCGGCCGACGAGCAGGAAGTGTATTCGCTTCCTATTGGTGAACTCCATCTTTCGGTGCGTGCTAGGAAGTGTACGAGCAAATTGGGACTTCAGACAATCGGCGATATTGCACGCCGAACTGGCGAGGACCTCATGGAGTGCAAAAATTTTGGTGTGACGAGCCTGAACGAGGTTCGGGAAAAACTGGCCGAACGGGGCCTTAAATTGCGGGGCGAATAACAGGCCGCCGGGTGATTGAGGAGGCCCGCAATCCAAAAACCACCCGAAAAGGGGGGTTCGATTTGCGTTGAAACCCCATTCTGGATAGTGTTGATGGACGTGCGTTTCTGCAGATTCAACACCCACGTGAGGGATTCTTTGTGACAACGGCAAGCCTAAAAGAAAAGCCTGTTCGGGATCTGGCACGCCTCGCAAAGCAGCACGGTGTGTTGGGCTGGCACGCGATGCGAAAAGACCAGCTCATTCGGGCGCTGGTGCGAAAAGCCCGCTCGCGGCAACCCGTAGCCGCCGCTGCTAGGCTCTCTGGGCCCGTTTTGCACGCACCTCCACTATCCGCAGCACGCGTAGTTTTACCGTCGCCGATGGCACGTGCGCCACAGTCCCCGCGCCCCAAGCCCACCAACGCCATGAAAGACGCTGCCGTAGCCCAACGAATCCAGGATGCTCGGGATCGGCTGTCTCGCGCTAAAAACCTAGCCACTCGTTCTGAGCATGGGCGTTCCCCACGGCTGGCTCGCGATCGAATGGTGATCATGGTACGCGGTCCGCACTGGTTGCATGCGTTTTGGGAGGTCACTCCTCGCAGTATTGCGAGGGCACAGGCTGCCCTCGGCCAGGAATGGCATGGCGCTCGACCTGTGCTACGGTTGCTGGAAGTTGAAAATGGCATCCAGGCATCCCCATCAGAGCGAGTGATACGCACGATCGAGGTGCATGGTGGCGTCAAAAACTGGTTTATCGACATCCGCACGCCGCTGCGATGCCGGGTCGAAATCGGCTACCTCGCCCTCACCGGTCGCTTTCACTCGTTGGCACGCAGCAACTCTGTGGCCACGCCCACCACCTCCCAGGTCGACGCATTGGACAGCCATTGGGGCGACATGGTGGGCGACTGCGAAAAGATCTATGCCATGAGTGGTGGTTTTTCCTCGGAAAACAATAACACTGAATTACAGGAACTCTTCGAGGAGCGACTCCAGCGACCGATGGGCCCTCCGACATCCAAGCCGTCTGCGTTAGACACTCCGGCCTCTTTCAGAACCAGAACCTTGCATCTGGATGTGGGTGCCGAGATGATTGTGTATGGCACGACTCAACCGGGCGCCTACGTCACGCTGCACGGCGAGCCGGTGAAGGTGCAATCGGATGGCACGTTTCGCGTGCGAGTCGACATGCCGAACAGGCGTCAGGTGTTGCCGATTGTGGCCAGCACAGCTGATGGCAGCGATCGCCAGACCGTGGTGCTGGCTGTTGAGCGCAACACAAAATCCATGGAACCGCTGAGCCGCGAAAGTGGCGATTCTTGATGATTGCTCTGGCATACGGCCCCGCAGACACCGAAAACCAGACACCGAAAACCAGAAGGGAGTGTGCGACGATACGTTTTCTGCCATGTCCGTGCTGTTGTCGAACCATGTCGGTGAGCTCTTAACGAGGCTCGCTGGGGGCCGATTGATGGTTTTGGTTGCGTGTACAGCCGAAGGTATTTGGCTCCTGTCGTTTGACTCGAGTCGAGTTCCGCTCGGATCACATGCCCCGAAATCTAAGGCACCCCGTCTTTTTTTTAAACGAGCTCTCCGCATCCTTGGCACCACGGCATTGCGGTGGAAAACGTATCGCCGCCTGCTCTCCCGTCATCCCTGTCAGCTCTATGGCATGGATGCCACGATCGCTCTCTCAACGAATACCACCCAACACAGGTCAGGTGCGTCGCACAGGCTTCCGGGCTTCTTTGGCTGCCCACGCCTCAAAGAGGGCCAGCGGAGTGCCTCGAAACACATCGCTGAAAGCGGCCTCAAAAGGCGTACCGGCATCCAGTTGATCCAGCAACATACGCAGTTTGGCGCCGGAGGCGGCCAGTGAGCCCACAAATGCTCCGCTCATCGTTGCCGTCGCGACGGGGCCAGCATTTCCAGCCAAAAATTCAGCGGGGGAGCTGAGGCCAGCCAACGCATTGGGCACCTCCTGTCGCCACGCCTGCGCAAGCGGAGCCTTGGCCGCCACCTTGATGGCCACTGTTCGACCTGCACCACTGGCAAACCACTCAGTGGCACCAGCGGCCATGAATGCCGCCGCGGTCATCTGTTCTGCCGTCACCAGCGCAAGATCAGCTGCGGCATCCACCCCCTCGGAAGCAGTGGACAGCGTTAAGGCCCCATACGCCACATCCCCCAACACGCCCGCATGGGCCGTGAGTCCCTTAGGGCGCTCTTGACCGCGGATGGTCTGCCAGAAATTTGAATAGTCGTAGGGCTTTGCAAACACAAACAAAACCACGCCCCCCTTCACGATCGGCCGCACATCTCCTCTGATCACCTTTTGAACGGTGGCCATCGACGCCTCCGCCGCCGTTGCAATTTCATCGCTGCGGGACTGCGAGAGGTTTCCCACCACACACACGCTGCCGCGAGTGACGATGGTCGCTTTTTCATCGGCCAAAGCCCGCTTCCACATCAATGCACCGGCCGAAAACCGCTGCTCAGCCAGTTCTTCGTGAGAGAGATGTTTGGCACGGCCCGTTGCGGCGACAGTTTCCAATGCCGCCTGCGGCGTGAGGATGTCAAGCTTGGCCCCTTGATCGATCCACTTTTCAACCATCGCAATCACTGTTTCCGACAACGGGGACTTGCCTCGAGGCATTCGCTGCCCCTGAATCCCAACGCCTTTAAGCTTTTTGATCAAGAGGCTGTCGGCGCCTTTGCCAGCCACAAAAGTGGCTCCGCTTGCTCCGCCTCGCTGAAGCGACTCCAAGCTCACCATTCCTAGGCTCCCTCCAGTCGTGTCCGTATGATGGCAACCCACGCATTGCTTGAGCAGAACCGGCGCAATATCCAACGCAAATGAAATGTCTCCTGGCTTGAGTGGAACTGGCTTCGCCAAAGCGACGGGCGGAATCGCGGCCCCGGGCACAACGACTGGCCCAATCGCATTCATCCGGACTGTGGGATCGGGGCCGTCAAAGGTGGCTCCCATGTCGATCCAGCGAATAAGCGTTGCCAATTCGTCCGGAGCCACCTTGCCACCTCCTCGCGGCATGTCTCCGGTTTGGATCACATCCACCAAACGGCTGGAAATGCCATTGCCGGACTGCACCATGCCCGACCGCATCAAGCCCTCGTACGACACCATCTGAAATTCGCCTTTTTTGCCAGCGATATGGCAGCCGCCACAGTGCTTCACGAGCATCGGTGCCACCTGCCCGGTAAAGCTCACCCCCTGTGGCTTTGCGCCCTTGCGATTTGGAACCGAGCCAGTTGCTCCAACGGCCACCGGCGGGGCCACCGCCTTGGTTGCACTGCTCTTCACAGACGGAATCGTGATACCCGTCACATCGATGCCTTCCAACTCCAGATCGTCTTTGAGCGATTCGCACCGGTCGGCCAGAGCACGTGCACCGGACGGCGGTCGTGGCAATGCGGCAAGTTGCTCGAGTTGCTTGGCAGCCTTGGCGAGGATCTCGGAGGCCTTCGATGGCTTCCCCTCGTCGAGCATCTCGCGGGCTCGATTGAGCGTTTCCCTGATCTCCTTCGGAGTTGGCTGGGGAGTCGTCGCGACATCTTGCGCCAAAGCCTGCAATGCCATGCCTTGTGCCAGCACAACAGCGACCATGAGCCCGCCTGCCACACGCTTGCAATGCATGATGATCACACTGGTGCAACCCACCAGGCTCCAAGCAAAAACGACGCACCGGCAACAACAGCCAGCACCAGCGCCTGAGCATAGATCACCCAGCGGGGAAGTGTCATGCTATTCTCTGGAATGCACACAATCACCGGCGCCTCGCACGGCAGCGGCAAAGCAAATGCTTCCTCGGCAAAGACCCCACCCGGCCGCGATTCCAACGCCCGTAACTGAGCCTCAAGCTCTCTGGATTCAAAGTGCGAGTCCGGCCTCTGCGATCCGGCTGGCACCACAACCCGCGTCTTGCACTTCGGACAGGCCACACTTACACCCCCCCACCGAGAGGGCACGTGCAGTTTGGCTCGGCAGCCTGTGCAGCGAAAATCTATTGGCATGCACGGCACCAGCCTTTGCTCGAAAAAAACACGCTGCGAACACCCCGTTTCGTCCAGCACTTTTTACTTATACGCGATCGTCAGGCGGCCTGTCGCTGAGCGGATGCGGCGGCTTGGTATGGTCTCGCAATCCTCGCTCTGGCACACCGTCCAGCACAGCCACGCCGCTGGCCACGGCCGTCGCGATCACCGCAATCAGCCACGCAACGCCCACGACCAGTGCGGTGCGGTTGCAAACCTGGCCACCCGACTCGTCGCCGAGCGCACCGAGCAACGCGCCCAAGCCCAACACCACCGTGAAGACAATGGGGAACAGGAGCGAGCAGGCAACGCCTCCTAACACAATACGCCGCAGCAATCCTCGCATACTCAAATGGGCTTTCTGTGTAGTTGATCCAGTGCTGCAAGGCCACTCAGGTGGCGACTGCGTCGCTGCCACGACCGTGCCCGGTCAATTGTGTGGTGCCGCCGATGGCGCCGTCAAGCACACGCAGTCAAATCGCAGGCGATAATTGCGGGCCCACGTGGAACAGTTTACAGTACACTCCCTCGGCCTCTCTTTGCAGGCTCATGCGTACGGCCCGCTGCGTTCCACAATCGCCACCGGACTAGGAGGCTCTTCAATGGCTGCACACCGGCTGTTGCGCTCCACTTTTTTCGATGGGCGATGGCTTGCCTGGCCAGTGCTTCTGGCTGCGGCAGTGCTGCCAGAAGCGGCAACTGCAGACCGCGTGGAGCTGGCCGATGGCCGCGTGCTGGAGGGGAAATTCGTGCTCTTGTCGGGCGTTGCCGTTGATCCAGCCGCCGAGGCAACGGGCAGTCAATCATCTGGTACGCCCGTGCTCATGTGCGACGATGAGCTCACACGAACGATGGTCTCCAAACGCCGGGTTGTGAAGGCAGAGCCAGGCCCTGCTGGCCTAGGCCTTGAGCGCATCGGAATTCCGCAGCGGGTACCAGAAAACGGCCGCCGGCTCAGTTCGGTCGGGGCGATCCTCGAAACAACTCCATTCGATGAGTTTGGCCGCCGCATCTTTTCGATTGCCACAGCCTCCGGACGCATTGATTTGGTGCAGGGCATCACGCAGATCACGCCGCGATGGACGAGCGTCGAGGGTGTGATCACCGAACACTCCGTGCTGCTGGACATGCGGATCGCCACATCGTCAATTCCTCGGGACACGTTGCGGCGAGTGATCGATCAGCACATCGACCGGAAAAACTCTGACCATCGGCTTCGGGTCGTGCGACTCTACCTGCAGGCTGAACGTTACGACGATGCCCGGCAGGAACTAGATGAAGTACTCGCCGACTTCCCTGACCTCGCCAACTTAGCAGCAGAGCGACGGGATCTTGGAGAACTGGGCGCTGCGAAAATGCTGGATGAGATTTTACTGCGAGGCCGCGCCGGGCAGGATCGGCTGGCGATGCGACTGCTCGAAACATTTCCCGTGGCCGATGCCAGTGGAGAGATTTTGGAGTCGGTGCGAGAGGCTCGCGACGCCTACCGCGACCGTCAGTCGCAGGCTCGTGCGCTGATGGAGGCCCTTCGCGGCCGGGCCGCTGCCATTCCCGACGACGACGTACGGCAAGAGACGAGCAAGATTCTGGACGAAATAACGGGCGAATTATCGTTCAACACTCTCGATCGACTCTCCACGTTCCAACGGCTTGGAGTCGATCCGGCACTGCCGCCTGATCGGGCCTTGGCCATGGCCATCAGCGGGTGGCTGGAGGGGGCTGCAGTGGCCAACGATAATCTGAAGGTGGCTCTCTCGGCTGTGCGAGTGCGCGGACTGATGATCGATTTTTTCCGGGCAGCCGACACACCCAAGCGAGATGCGATCTACGCTCGCCTAGAGGAGGAAGAGGCATTTGATGCGGCTACGGTCGCAGCTATCGCTCGCCAGATGCGGCCGCCTCAAGAACCGCCAGCGGCCATCTCCCCGGGCCTCCACGAACTCTCTGTTCCAGGAATCGAAGGGGGGGAGGGCTTGCGATGTCTCGTGCAGCTGCCACCGGAATACGATCCGCTCAGGAAATATCCTGCCATCCTCTCTCTCAACGCTGCGTGGTCGACGCCCCTCAACCAGATTGAATGGTGGGCTGGCATGCCCGGTCCCGACGGCCTGCGGCGTGGTCAGGCCACGCGGCACGGGGCCATCGTGATCGCACCATACTGGTCGGCCGAGCATCAAACAGCCTACGCCTACTCGGCTCGCGAACATGCCGCTGTACTCAACGCGCTGCGAGAGGCGATGCGATGCTTTTCAATCGACACAGACAGCGTTTTTCTCTCCGGGCATTCGATGGGAGGCGATGCCGCGTGGGACATTGCCCTCGCGCACCCCGATCTCTGGGCTGGACTCATCGCCATAACGCCACGTGCCGGGAAGTATGTCAACCACTACTGGCGAAACGCAAAATCGCTGCCGATTTATATCGTGGGTGGCGAACTCGACAACGCCTGCTTCACCTCCAACAGCATGGACCTCGACCGGTATTTCGGTAAGGGTTTTGACACCACCTACGTCGAGTATCGCGGCCGTGGACACGAGCATTTCTCCGACGAGATTCTGCGCATCTTCGATTGGATGGCCGTGAAACGGCGAACTTTTTTTCCACCATCCCTCGACGTGGTATCGCTGCGTCCGTGGGACCGCTTCTTCTGGTGGGTAGAAATGGAAGGTGCCCCCGAAAAAACAGTCGTGTTGCCAGCCCAGTGGCCTCCTCCTCCAGGCGGCCGCCCTTTCTCGATTGAGGCCAAGACAACCCCTAGCAATACCGTGGCCGTGCACTGCGGTGCCCAGCGAGTGCGAATCTGGCTGTCACCCGAGTTGGTCGATTTTGCCAGACCGATTCTCGTCACGCTGGATGGAAAGCGACTGTCACGCGACGGCATCTCTCCCGATTCCCGCGTGATGCTCGAAGACCTCCGCTTGAGGTCCGATCGCCAGCACCCATTCTGGGCCGTGGTTGAATCCAACCGAGCTCGTTGAAATCAAAAGTCAGCAAAAACGCTGCTTAACGCTCCACTGGCACTGCGGTCTGGCGAGCAATTTCTGGCTCTTGCTGAGTCCGCGAGAGTGCGATTCCAGCCATGTACCATCCGTCTGACACCGACTCCATGCCGAGGCCAAACGTGCCGAAGTAACGCCGGATGAGCTCGAACTCGGGCAGCGTACTGCCATCAATTTTCTGAGACCGCACGCTCCCTTCCTTGCCGTCTCCAAGGATTCCGTTGAGCAACTGACCAACCACGCTTTTCGACTTCGGCATCGAACCCTGCTTCAGCATTTCATAGGCCGGCCGCACCGATTCTTCGGCTCGGGCAAACGATCGCAGAGCGCTTGTCGACGGAAACAGCCTCTGCACTTCTGCCGCAACCCTCACTGAATCGGCCGCCGAAACGAGCGATTCATCGCCACTAGATGTAGCCAACACGCGTTCCAGAAAATCACGATGCGAGGCGATCAGCAGATGGCCGTTGGCAACGGTTACCGCCGAATGCGGCAACAGTTTTTCCTCCCGCTCCCGGCGCTTGCCTCGGCGGACATGTGTATCGCTCTCCCCATCGGCATGTGCCACTGCGCCGCCTGGTGTCTCTACTTCCAGAGTCGGAATGGCCATCGAGCGATCGATCAACTCCCAGACAACGTGCCCGGCGATCTCAATTTTCTGCATATCAGGGTCGGTGGACATACTCTTTGCCACCGTTGCCGCGACTCGCTCGGGATCGGTTGCTTCAATGGCAATCACCAACCGCTCGCTGTCGGTGCCGATGGGTGTTGTGTAGTCGCTGATCAGAGTCACTTGCTTGCCAAGGCAGGCGACCAAATCTTTTTCGACATCAATCTGCGGGCCGTCTGGATCTTCTTTGAGCGATGCAATCACGTCGTCAAACACACCTTTTTCACCTACGATGTCATCCACGAGCGACTCGGCCGAGGCAAATGCGGCCTGGATATCCCACCGCATCGCTACCCAACTCGACACACCCCGCGGCACCCACGCCAACGGCACGATGCTCTTGGTGTTTGGAAACTCCAAGATGCGGGCTGCCAGATCAAAACGATCGGCCGCAAAGGGCTCGCGGCCCGGCAACGGCGGGGCGTAGACAAGCGTGTGGTGCCGGGCCTGATGCACGCCATCATCGAACAGCACCACGCCACCGGCCCCCTGCACCGCATCGAAGCCCTGCCGAGCAATGATGGCCACATAGTCCGGGCCCTTCCGCTTCTCGCGAGGCGGGTTGGCAGCTTGGTGCACCTTGGCGTACGCCAGTGGATCCACAAACCAACGCACAGGCGAAGCATTAACGGGTAGTTGCTTTTCGCACCGTAGCTTCACCGCGGCAAATGCTGGCAACGTTGCCAGCGAATCCTTGCGGCCTTGTGACAACGTGCTTAACACCTGCGCAACGACTGCGGGATTGTCGCCAATGACGAGCGCCGATGCCGCAACAGCAAACACCACGCGGCGGGGCTGCGCGGCCGGAATGGATGCCTCTTGCGGAAGTACAAACACCGTGACTGCAGGAGCAGTGCGATCGCCGGCTGACTTTGTGGCCTTCTGTTCAAGCAGTCGCTTGGTAATTGTTTCTAAAAGCGCTCGGGTTTCAGGTTCGTGACCAGTGGTATCTACCAACAGCACCGTGGCCAGCGTGCCTGGCTCCGGTTCGATCGCAGCAATCGCCAACTCCCCTCCAGGAATCTTCTCCAGATCCTCCAGCGTCAGGCCTAATTTGCCGAGTCGCTGCTTGCCTGCACTCCGCATTTGGGCGCGAAAACTCTCGACAAATGCTTTCATGTTTGGGTCTTTGAGCAGTTGTCCGTAGTCGGTTCGATCAAAGCTCTCCTGAAGCCCCTTTGGATTGGAAATGCTCAGCCAAGCCCGCGTCGTGACCGGAAAAACGGTTTCGCTGGGCGGAAACGAGGCAGTCGCCGCAACGCTCGTGGCTGCAAGCATGCATACCATGCACGGCATAAACGCAATGCCAAAGACACGGCTGCCGAGGAGATGCCACCGGCTGCTGTTAATCCGAGCCAACGTATTTCCGTACACGGCAATGTACTCCTTTGATGATCCTAGGCGGGCTGCACCTTCGGCGGCCCTTTGCTGAAGTTAGAAGTTTGGCATGAATCCACGGTTTGCTCAACATCACTTCGAAGACCCCTCGGAAACCCGTTCCGGAAGACCGGGAAGGCTGGGCAGGGAAACGCAACTGCTCCATGCACCATTGGGATCGCCACACGCCATCGCCCAAAGGAGCAGCATGGCCAACGCGAGGCAAAGCGATACGGACAGCGATGTTTCTCCCGATCCACCGGCCAGTGCGATTGCCTTGGAGAGTATCGCCAGTGAGACAGTCGCGGCGACCAGCACACTCACCGTCGCGATTGCCGCCACACCGCCGTCTGCAGTTCCCGCCAGAACCACAGCCGCTACCAGCGGGGGCCAGCCCAGAATGGCCCCGTACACGAGAGCCGTCGTAGTAGCTGCACGGTCGCAGCCGACGTTCAAAAAAGCTCTTCGGATGCTCTGTAAAAAGGTCCTTAACTTCCGGTCAGTCCACCCACCAGAGTAAGCGGCAGGCCTTTCCGCAGCCGAGCGGTAGAGCGGCTGCCAGGCCCGTCGGTGGACCACTCCATCGCCTAGCGTTGCCTGCGGAATCGCAAGACAGACAAACCAGCCTACGGCCATCACAACGTAGAGACTAGCGTGGTCCGGAGCCAAAAACAGCCAGCCCACCATTCCGACCAAGGCCATTGCCATAGCCAGTATCGTAAGCCATCGCCGTAATGCCTCGGGTTGGGAGAGCCCGCGAATAGCCCGCCAAATGGCCAATGCGATGACCGTCCATGCCGCTGCGGCTACGGCAATACCGGCCAATGCGTCAGCGTCACCAGCCTCGCCAGCTGTTTGGTCCACCAGCCATCCTACTGCACTCGCTGCGCACGCTATCCAAAGCGAGAGGCTGGCCGCATCGGCCGCCTGCACGTCATGCACTCGGCTGAGATGCATGACGGCCACGCTGCCGATCATTCCAGTGGTCATTCCAGTAGCTATGCAGAGGACACCCGTGCCAGTGAAAATACTCCTCCCTAGAACGCCTGTTGGAACGCCTGCCAGAAACCACGCTACAAACATCGCAAGAAGGCCACCAAGAACGCCGGCAACCGGCCACGCCACTCGCTCGCACAGCCAGAGCAGGCGAATCCATGGCGACTGGCTCAGGCCATGCTTGTGGTGTGGCACGTCACCACTGGCGGCCACCGCGAGCGATGCCCCTGCCAGTGAGGCCAGCAACACGCTCCAAAGCGATCGCATCGCAGAGCAGGGGGGGGTGGATAGCACCCAGACAATTCCGGCAGCAGCCACGAGCGTCAGCCATGACGCTGGCCTTCGTCGGTCGATCCGCAGGAGAACGGGCAGCACACACCATGCCTGGATCGCAGAGGCATTCTGCGCCAAGAGTTTTGAAGGCACCATTTCCCTGCCTCACACGCGCGGCCGCACCTGTCCTTGCACTCGCAACGGCAACCCCAAAATCCGCAGGAATCCCTCTGCGTCGCTCTGGTCGTACGATCCGCCTCCCTCCATCGATGCAATCGCCGCATCGTAAAGGCTCTGCGGGCTGGACCGACTCTGTACCAGCATGTTGCCTTTGTACAGGTTGAGCTCGACGGAACCCGTCACGGGCTTCTGCGTTTCTCTGATAAATGCCAACAAGGCATCCATTTTGGCGCAGTACCAGAATCCGTAATAGACCGCCTCAGCAACGGCTGGAGCCAACTGGTCTCGCAGGTGCACTAGATCCCGGTCGAGTGTCATTTGTTCGACGAGCCGATGAGCTTCGTAGAGCAACGTCATGCCAGGGGCCTCATACACGCCGCGACTCTTCATGCCGACAAGTCTATTCTCCACAATGTCGCTGCGACCGACGCCGTTGCGGCCACCAATCTCGTTGAGCGCGAGCACCATCTCGTGTGCCGCAAGACACTTCCCGTTCACGCGGACAGGCACGCCCGATTCAAAGTCGATCCGCACCATCTCTACCCGATCGGGGGCAGCTTGCGGCGACACCGTCATGCCAAACTCCACGAGCCCAAAGCCATCCGTGGTGAGCTCCTCCAGCAGCCCCGCCTCATAGCTGGTGTGGAGGCAGTTTTCGTCGGAACTGTAGGGCTTGCCCTTGGATGCTTTGACGGGAATGTTTCTGGTTTCGCAAAACTCTAAGAGTTCTGTGCGACCAGGAAAACGCTCGCGGAATTCTGGAATCCGCCAAGGGGCTAGGACCGTGATGGCTGGATCGATCGCCTCAGCGGCCAGCTGAAAGCGACACTGGTCGTTTCCTTTGCCTGTGGCACCGTGCGCATACACAGTCGCTCCTTCGCGGTGCGCGATCTCCACGCATACTTTGCTGATGAGAGGCCGTGCGATCGATGTGCCCAAGAGGTAGGTGCCTTCGTAGCGGGCCTGCCACTGCATCACCGGAAATGCAAAATCGCGGCAAAGCTCTTCTCGCACATCCACGATCATCGACTTCGACGCACCGCAGTCTCGCGCCTTTGCCAGCGTGGCCTCACGATCCTCGCAGGGCTGTCCCAAGTCGACGTACACGGCGATCACATCGTAGCCCTTTTCGATAAGCCATCCCAAGATCACCGATGTGTCCAAACCGCCCGAGTAGGCCAGCACGCATTTCTTCTTCATCCACCACTCCTGTTCATTATCGATTCGTCCTGCGTTGCCATACCTTGGACATCGCAGCGACATCACACTTCGTGTACCAGCGCCATATTGTGCCCGCCGGTTCCAAATCCGATACCTGCTACCAGCAAAATCCGGTCGCCACGCTCCAACCGGCCCTCCCGAAGCCCCCAAGCACTCACATGCTCCAGCAGCCCGTTGATATCCGGCGACTCAACTGCGGCCAGCGGAGTCACGCCCCAGTAGAGCGACATCTGCCGTAGCGTGGCCACGCTATCGCTCACGCCAATCGTGGGCACAGCACCGCGTCGCTTCGACCGAGCAATCGCCGTCACGCCGCTGCGACTTGCCACAACAACTAGCTTGGCGTTGAGCTCGGCTGCGATGCGGCTGGCGCCATCCACAACGGCCTGCGTGATTGGATGCAAGCCCTCCACTAGAAATTCGGGCGACGGCAAAAACTCTGATGCGGGAATGCCCACGGGTCCTCGCGACTTTGAAAACTGTCCGTCTAAGTATTGCCACCTGTCTTCTAGATACTGTTGCTCTGTGGCGCTAGCAATGCGCCGCATCATCTCCACAACGAGACGGGGGTGCTCTCCAATAGCCGTCTCTCCGGACAGCATGCAGGCATCTGCCCCATCCAGAATCGCATTGGCTACGTCGGTCGTCTCGGCCCGCGTTGGCCGGCGAGAGTGCTGCATGCTGTCCAGCATTTGAGTCGCCACGATCACAGGCTTTTGGTAGCGCTGGCATACACGGATGATCTGCTTCTGCACCATCGGCATGCTTGCCACGTCGATTTCCACGCCCAAATCGCCGCGAGCCACCATCACAACATCGGCCGCATCCACAATCGACTCTAGGTTGTCGAGCGCTTCTCGCTTTTCAATCTTGGCCACCACTCGCGCCACGGAGCCGCGAGTACGGAGCAGTTCCTTGAGCAGTTTGACCTCCACAGCCGACCGCACGAACGACAGGCTTACGAAGTCGGCCCCCGCCCCGGCGGCCCACTCGGCGTGCTGCCAGTCGGCCGCGCTCATGGCTGCCACAGAGAGTTTCACGCCCGGCAGATTCACTCCCTGTCGGCTACGTACCAGGCCGGGTTGCACCACGCGGCACCTCGCAAACGTGGGCGTGCGCTCCTCTACGATGAGGCTGATCGTGCCATCGGCTAGCATCACAGCATCTCCCACGGTCAACTCATCCAAAAGCGGCGCATACGTCGTCACAAATTCGTCGGGCTGCTGGCTTTCACTTCCGCGTATAAAGCGAAACTCCGCCCCCTCGGCGCATTCAATCGCGCCACCAGGAAGTTCGCCCAGCCTGATCTTTGGTCCAGCCAGATCCACAAGCACTCCTACCGGCCGCCCCAAGCCATCCGACACGCGACGGATGCGGTCCAGCGATTCCTGATGTTCCGGAATCGAGCCGTGTGCCATGTTCAGACGAAACACCGCCACGCCAGCTTCAACCAGCCCGCGGAGGGATTCCTCTTCGCGACAGGCTGGCCCAATCGTGGCCACAATCTTTGTCCGCACTGTCTGGCGACTTTCAAGCGGCTGGCTTGCAGGCTCGGCAGTTCTGGGAACTTTTGAATACCTGCGATCGCTGTCAAACGTTTTCATTGGATGATTTCCTGACGTTTCAACGGGGAAGGGGACGAAAGGGCTGCTGTGATAACAACGCAGCGTTTGAATCCACTTGAACACAAAGAATCACGAACCACACTCGAAGCCGTCTTCCGAGTACAGTAGCCTGTTTGGTTCGGAGCCACGAGGCCCCGCAATTCACCCACCGCTTGAGGTGTTGCAGATGTGGAAAAAACGTCGTGTGATCGTGGCCGGGGGCACCGCTGGATTTGGACTGGTGCTGGCTGGGCACGTAGCTCGAGCAGGGGCCAGCGTGCTGGTGGTTGGTCGCTCCCCAGAGGGTGTGCGGGCAGCAATGGAAACGATCGAGGCTTCGGGGGTTCCGGCAGAGCAGGTGCACGGTCTGGCTGCCGACTTGTCCCAATCCGGCGAAGGCAATCGCGTGGTTGCCGAGGCTGCCAGACGGTTGGGCGGTGTGGATGATTTATTTTTCTGCGTGGGCCGCTCGGGGCGGGCCTTGATCCTCAGCACGGGCGTTGACGAACTTCGCGCATGGCTGGATGCCAATCTGCTGTCCGCTGTGGAAATCACGCGGGCCTTCGCCGATTTGCACTTCAGAGCCAGCGAGACCAAAGACAGTCGCATCGTCTATGTAGGCAGCCTGTCTGGAAAACTGGTTACGCCCTTCATGGGCCCCTACTGTGTCGCCAAATCGGCACTCGCCGCGTATGCCGATGCGGTTCGGCTGGAACTCTCGCCTCGCGGCGCGCACGTCCTGCTGGTCTCGCCAGGGCCGATTCGCCGCGCATCGTCCGCCCCTCGCTCGGCCGATGCCGCACAGCCTCGCTATGCTCAAGAAGTGGACAGGGACGGCCTGCCCGCCCAAGCCAACGCCCCCGGCGGTGGCACAAAGCTCCGGCCACTGGATCCCGACCGGTTGGCAGAGCGGGTGCTCGCCGCCTGCCAGCGACGGCACAGTGAACTGGTCGTACCCCGTTCGGCCGGCCTGCTGGCTGGTCTGATCGAGTGGTTTCCAGACTGGGGCCGCCAACTTCTTGCCTGCACAGCGGGGGCGACACGGCACGCCACAAGACAATCAAGCCCCGAGCCGGTATATGTTGATCGCCCCAGAAACCAATCCCAATCCGCTCGCATACCCCCGCAGGAGTGAATCGATGGCAGGCACAAGCACCCCAACGCCAGAGGCGTTTCCCGGTATTCCAAAAATCCGCTTTGAAGGTCCGACCACAAAAAACATGCTGGCCTTCCGCCACTACAACGCCGACGCTTTGGTCGAGGGCCGACCGATGCGCGATCACCTCCGGTTTGCGGTGGCCTACTGGCACACGTTTCGCGGCACAGGCAGCGACCCATTCGGTGCGCCGACAATGCTGCGACCTTGGGAAACCCACGGCAACGTACTCACCGCGGCGATGGATCGCGTGGAAGTGGCGTTTGAATTCATGGAAAAGCTGGGCGTTGGTTTCTACTGTTTTCACGACCGCGACGTTGCCCCCGAGGGCAACACGCTGAGTGAGTCACACTCGCATCTCGACGCAGTGACCGAGTCGCTTAAGCGTCATCAGGATGCAAGCGGAATCCAGCTCCTTTGGGGCACAGCCAATCTGTTCAGCAATCCTCGCTACGTGCACGGCGCGGCGACCAGCCCTCAGGCCGACGTGTTTGCCTACGCCGCGGCGCAGGTGAAGAAAGCGTTGGACGTAACGCACCGATTGGGCGGTGCTGGCTATGTGTTCTGGGGTGGCCGCGAAGGCTATCAGTGCCTGTGGAACACGGACATGAAACGAGAAGTGGATCACCTCGCAAAATTCATGCACATGGCCGTCGACTACGCCAAGGAGATTGGCTTTACAGGCCAGTTCTACTTCGAGCCCAAGCCCCGCGAACCCACGAAGCATCAATACGACTTCGACTGCGCCACATGCATCAATTTCCTGCGGACATATGGCCTAGAGAAGCACGTGAAGATGAACATCGAAACCAACCACGCCACGCTGGCTGGCCACGAGATGCAGCATGAGCTTGAGTATGCGGGCATGCAGGGCTTTCTCGGCTCGATCGATGCCAACACCGGCGACCCGCTGGTGGGCTGGGACACCGATCAGTTTCCAACGAACATCTACCTGACAACGCAAATTATGTACACAATTCTGAAATACGGCGGCCTGGCTCCCGGCGGCGTTAACTTCGACGCCAAAGTGCGGCGTGAGAGCTTTGAGCCAGTCGATCTTTTCTACGCTCACATCGGTGGCATGGATGCGTTTGCCCGTGGCCTCACAATCGCTGCGGCGATGCGGGCCGACGGCGCGATTCAAAAACTTTTGGAGGAGCGTTATGCGTCGTGGTCAAGCCCACTGGGCAAACGCATCGAGTCGGGCAGCGAGACGTTCCGTTCGCTTGAGAAAGAGATGCTGGCCAAGGGAGAAGCCGACGCCTGCCGCAGCGGCCGGCAGGAACTTTTTGAAAACGTGATCAACACATACTTTTAGTTTTTCCCAATAATTCATTTCCCTTCCGGGGAATGCTCTGTCGGAGGCGGTGCGAGGAGATGTCTGCCATCCCGTCGTTCATGCGTTTGCAAACAGTTGCGAATAGGATCGGCTGGTGCCTTGCCGGCTGCTTGGCCATCGTGTGGGGTGCGGCGTTTGGCGACGAACAGCCTCGGAGTCTGGCCACCGCCGCATGGAAACTCGAGTCGATTCATCTGACCGACGGTCGTCACTTAGTAGGACTCGTCATTGATCCCGATCCGCCGGACACGAGCAGTGACGTGGGCTTTGTGCAGGTGGTGCGACCGCCGGGAAAGCCCATGTATCTCATCGCATGGGCCCGCGTGGGGGCCGATCGCATTCACTCAGTCCAGCGACTTTCTCCCGACGAACACGCGTTGCTCAAAGCCCGAGTGCAGGCTTTTCGCGACAGAGGCGACATCCGCGGCAACGCAGAAGCTGCGATCCACTTGGCCCGCAAGCCATCCGTCACCCCGAATGCTGAGGCCTGGTGCTACGAAGGGGAGTGGTTTGCGATGGAGAGCACCGCCGATCCGCGACTCACGCGACAGTCGATCGTCCGGCTGACGCAGATGTTCGACGCTCTGCAAGCCCTCTTGCCGCTCCGCACAAGCGATACCGATCCCAGCCCCCCTTCAGCCATGCTCAGGGTTCGATTGTGCGGTACGGCCAGCGAATACAGGGCCTTACAGTCCGAGATTGGCATCCGCGTGGCAAACCCAGCATTCTACGTGCCCTCTCGCCGACTGCTCGTGGCTGGCAGCGACATGCCTGCCATAATCGAGCAAGAACGCATTGCAAGCGAAGCACTTGCCGCGACGGAGCAACGCTACTCCGAACTGGATCGTGCGCTCGATGAGGGCATCCGCCGCTTGGCAGCAGATCTCGACAAGCAGGGCGTTCCCGTGCGACAGCGGAGTGAAATCGTGACTCGTACTCGCCTACGTTGGGAACGCGAGCAATCGCAGGCACGTGCTCGGATCGAGGCAGCGCGGCGTGACAATACGGCTCGTGTTGCGGCTGCCAGACAAGCCTTCTACGGGTGGCTGGCCCATGAATCGTGGCATGCGTACGCCGACAGCCGATTTGTAAAAAGTTCCGGTGGCAGCCTGCCGCTGTGGCTGGACGAGGGCCTCGCACAGGTTTTTGAAACGGCCGTGATCGAGGCGGGCGAACTGCGACTAGACGCTGCCGACCCACACAGGCTCGGCCTGCTTCAGGAACTGCTCGGCAGCGGACAGTCGCCGCCGCTGGCATACGTGCTCTGTGCAGACCAGAAACAGTTCTTGATTGGGCACGGCGGTACGGCCTCCACCAGCCGGCAGGTCTATCTGATGTCTTGGGGGCTGGCATTTCATCTGGCACTCTTGGATCCGCTGCTCTCGCCCGCGGCGATCGAGGCGCTCGTGGCCCCAACAGATCGCATTGAGCCAGTCCGACAATTTGAGCAACTCGTTGGTATGCCGATCAACCAGTTTGAAACAATGTGGCGGGCACGGATGCTCTCGCTGAGTGGCCGCGAGCCACTCCCGTTGCCCAACGAATCCGCACTGCCAGCGGCCGTTACGCCGGAGGCAACGGAGCCGTGAGCGGCGCCACTACCTGCTCCACCCGCCTCCGCACGGCAGCCAACCGCTGGAGATCGATGATCTTGCAGCCCTCGGCATCGGTCACATGAAAGGCGTCCACGACCTGATCGAGGTACGTGCCGATTTTTGCCGCCTGCACCGAGAGGCCGGCCTCGAAAAGCGTTTTGGCGATCGAATACAGCAAGCCGATCGAGTCGTGGGCAAACACTTCAATAATGGTTGAGTATTCCGAGCTTTCGTTATCGAAAAGCACGCGTACAGGAGGCAACGTGGCTGGATTCATCTGGGGTGCAAGTGGATTCCACCGCCTTGCAAAAAGTGGGGCACGATCGGCCTTGAGTGCAGCCCGGATCGTATCGGCAATTTCCACCAATCGCTCTGGGGGAGGTGCTCCTGTGAAGTCAGGATCCTGAACCACAAAGTGATCGATTACGAGGCCGCCTGCCAACGTGTGAATATCGGCCGCAAGAATTTCCAGACGCTGGCTGGCAAGGGCGCCTGCAAGCCGGTGAAAAACACCCGCGGCCACATCCTCCCGGGTGCCCACGGTGACGGCCACTGTGGCGGTGTCGGGTTGCCATCGGGTTGCGACGAAGACGCCACTGGCCGGCAGTCGCGACAGTTGCCGAAGTTCCTCCACAATGCGAGCCGGCTCTGTGGTGTGAAGATAGGCGCGAGGCAACTGCTGCGCCAACCGCACCACCATGTCATCGGGATCCCATTCGGCCAGCAGTTTCTCAAGCAACCGGCCGTTGCGTTCAGCGTGCACCGAAGGGCTCTCGCCATCCAAATACCCTAGCGTCTGAAAGTAAAGTTCGCCGAGCAGATCGGCTTTCCACCGAGTCCACGTGCCGGGTCCAACAGCGCTGACGTCAGCCGCCGTGAGGATCGCGAGCATTCGCAGCACTTCCGGAGAGCCCACGTCACAGGCAAACCGCACCACCAAGCTGCTGTCCCCCAGATCCCGGCGAAAGGCCAGTTGGGCCATCACTAAATGATTCTGTACGAGAAACTCAAGGATCTCAGCCTCGTCGGCAGGGAGCGACAAACGGCTGGCGACATCGCGGGCAATCCTCGCGCCCACGTCGCTGTGGTCCTCCACGAACCCCTTGCCTAAATCGTGAATGAGCAGTGCCAAAAGCACCGTGCGCTTCCGCTTGATTTGCCGCCACACCGTCCCCAGCCAGCCAGTCTCACCGGCCAGATCCACGGCCCGCTCAACAGCCACAATGCAGTGCTCGTCCACTGTGTACTTGTGGTAGTTATTGAATTGCAGGAGGTCCCTCGCGTGCCCAAACTGGGGAATAAGTTTTTCCAAGAGTCGCACTGCGTGCAGCCGACGCAGAGACTCGGCGAGCTGCCCAGAATGCCCAAAGAGGGACAGAAATCGGGCGTTGGTATCGGCATCTACTGGCTCGCTCAAGCCGCTGCTGCCCACTCCCCGAACAGCCTCCCACGTGGCATGGTCAATGGGCAGGTCATAGAGCATCGATAACTCCACCAGCCGCACCGTCAAGGAAAGGCTGCCGGCCACCCGGCTCTTGCTTCCGGAGAGGGCGGCGATCTCCTGTGGTCCAACGCGAAACAGGCCGTCCACTCGATGGCCCAGAATCGCTCCCCACCAATGCCGAATCGGGTGCGGCCGCTGGCAGCTCAGCCGCACGTTCTCTAGCACGTGGGCAACTTCCTTGGTGTGGTGGAAATAGTCTCGCATGAACCGTTCGACTCCCAGCACGCCCTCGTGCGAACCAACGCCCCGCGAGTCCGCGATCCGAAGCTGCTCGTCGCGAGTGAGATCGTCGGCCAAGCGACCGGCAGAGAGGTGGAGATCGTTGCGCAGCCGCATCAGAAACTCCAACGCATCGCGGAGGCGGTCGGCATCGGGACGCAGCAGCCTGCCCGCCAGCGCGAGAGTATCGATCGATGACTCCCCCCACATCGTCCACCCCAGCCATCGCACCAACTGAATGTCTCGCAGGCCTCCCGGCGAACGCTTGACGTTCGGCTCCAGAATCGACACTGTCTGACCAAACTTTGCTCGCTCGTGGGCCCTCGCCTTCAGCAGATGCTCGGCGGTGCGGCGAGGCGAGCGGTTCGCCATCGTGCGCAACTTCGCCATCAGACGTTCAAGCAATACCGCGTTGCCCGCCAGCGGTCGGCAGTCAATCATTGCACTCAAAATCGTGGCATCGGCGGCCGCTAAGCGGCAGGCATCGCCAAGAGTGCGCACGCTCTGTCCGACATCCATCCCCGCATCGAAGAGATCCTGAAGCAGCTGCCGTGCCACATCCGCCACGACAGGCACTGCGTGAGAATCGTGCAGAAGCATGATATCGAGATCGGAATACGGCGACATTTCGCGGCGGCCATACCCGCTGTGTGCCACGAGCACCATGTGACCGCGAACCGTATTGGCTGACTCAGTTGGCAGCTCTGCCACGATCGATCGCCAGATATCGCACACCATTCGGTCGAGCAGGTCGGAGGCGAGCGCACCGGTTTGCACGCCCGGTGCGCCAGCGGCATGCTGCGCGGCGATTGTCTTGCGGAATTCCGCGAGCGATTGGGCCGCATCCACAACGGCTGCTCGGGGCTCAAACCGGATGCCATGGATCATCCGCAACTCGCTCCTGCCTGTTGGTAAACCTCGCCAAAACAAATAGCAAATCCCCGAGTCGGTTCACATATTCAATGGCGTTGACTGGGATCACCGTGTCGGGCTGCGACGCCAGATTCACGATGCGTCGCTCCGCCCGACGGCAGACCGTTCGGGCCACATGAATGGCCGCTGCCAGCGGCGTGCCGGTTGGCAAAATAAAGCACGCCAGCGGCTCCAGAGCCTCTTCGTAGTGGTCGATCGATGCCTCCAGCCATTCCACGTGGTGCGCGCCGATCCGCTCAACGGAAGCACCGGGTGTGGCGAGTTGCGCGCCCAGATCGAAAAGCTCGCACTGCACTCGCCGGAGCAATGCGTCAATCACAGAGGCACCAGAAATCGTTCGCACCAAGCCCAGATGGCTGTTGAGTTCGTCCACCGTGCCGAACGCCTCGATTCTCACGTGATCCTTCCGCACGCGCGGTCCGCCAAAGAGGCCCGTTTCGCCGGCATCGCCCGTCTTGGTGTAAATCTTCATGGTTTTTGTATCCTTGCTGAGGTGCAGCAGCGGCCTCTGTGTCTGACAATGCAGTCTATACTTACGCCCATGCGAAAAACCTTCAATCCACACTCGCTGTCTTGCCTTGTTGTCGCTGCCTGCATGCCGACTGCGGCCATCGTGGCAGAACCATCAGTATCGCTCGAACAACGCTATCTTTCACCCCCCACCTGTGTCACAGATGGCCTGACGAAGGCCGGGGAAGGGTATTTCTCGCCCGATGCTCGGCAGGTGTGCTATCAGGGAGTGCCCGCGGGCTATCCCTTTTATCAGATCTACGTGCAGCCATTCGATGCGGCCGCCCCACGTGTTGCCGTGCCGCAACGCATCAGCACTGGACGCGGACGAACCACCTGCTGCTTTTTTTCTCCCAGCGGTGAACGATTGCTCTTTGCATCCAGCCACCTCGATTCCAACCTTGACCAGACCGAGGCTGTGGCTCAGGCGCAGATCGAGGAAGATGCCCGGACCGGTCGAAGGCGGCGTTACCAATGGGATTTCGATCCCCAGATGGATATTTTTTCGGCGCGTCCCGATGGCCGTGACCTTCAGCAACTCACTCACACAGCCGGCTACGATGCAGAATGTTCGTACTCGCCCGATGGCCGGCAGATTTTGTTTGTCAGCGATCGGGATGGCGATCCAGATATCTACGTGATGCAAGCCGATGGCTCAGGCGTGCGACAACTCACGAACCAGCCGGGCTACGACGGCGGACCATTTTTTTCCCCCGATGGAATGTGGATTGTCTACCGCACCGACCGGGTTGAAAAAGACATGCTTCAGATTCACGTGATGCGTGCCGACGGCTCGAGCGACGTGGCCTTGACCCGTGGAAAAGGTGTGCGATGGGCTCCGTACTGGCATCCCACAAAACCGTGGCTGATCTGGACAGGGGCCGATCATTCCGACCCCACCGCTCGCCCCAACTACGATCTGTGGGTGGCCAGGTTCAGCTATGGCCAAGACCCGGGTAACCCAACAAACAAGCCCGCTGAGGGAATTGCTGAGGGAAGCGAGGCAGCAACTGACTTTCGTATCGGCCAGCCCTTGCGGCTCACGGACCATGAGGGGGCCGATGTGTTGCCAGCGTTTTCCCCGGATGGCAACCTGCTGATGTGGACGGCCAGTCGCAACGCCACAGGTGGCCGCGGCACGAGTAGCCAACTCTGGATTTCCACGCTCAATACAGACCACATCCAACGGGATCTCGCGCCCGTTTTAGGGGTATCTAAAAGCCACGATGTGCGCCCTTAAATCACATCCATAACTTGACCACACCCAGTTGCGTGCGATCCGCACGCCATTCACAGAAGGAATCCTTCCATGGGCCAGACCGCAGCGGCGAGCATTTCTTCGGACGCAATCGCAATGGTGGGCGGCGGACAAATGGCGATGGCATTGGCCGAGGGCTTTTGTCGGGCCGGCCTGCTCAATGCCGCCGACGTGACCGTGTATGACCCCGAGCCGACGGCCCGTAATCGCATTGCCGCGCGCGTGCCGGGGATTTGCTTGGCCGCCACAGGCATTGGGGCCGTTGCCAGCGCTGGGATTATTTTCTTGGCCGTGAAACCGCAGCACGCCGCTATTGCGTGCCGCGAGATCGCCGTTGGAATCCGAAGCGATGCCGTGATCGTGTCGATTGTGGCCGGGCTTCCAATCGCAACGCTCGCCAGCCTTCTCAACACGCAAAAAATCATCCGCGTCATGCCCAATACGCCGTGCTTGGTGGGGCAGGGCGTGTCTGTTGTCTGCCATTCGCAGGCGGTTTCGGAAAAAATCCTCCGCCGCGTGACAGACCTTTTGGCGGCTGTGGGCCATGTGCATGCGGTGGATGAAACGCTCATGGATGCCGTGACGGGCTTATCCGGATCGGGGCCTGGATTTGTGGCCTATCTGGTTGAGGCCTTGGCTGATGGTGGCGTGAAGGCCGGCTTGCCGCAACCGCTCAGCTTGGCCCTTGCCGTTCAAACGCTCACCGGCACCGCCGCTCTCTTGGCGCATACGGGCGAGCATCCTGCCCAAATCAAAGAACGCGTCTCGAGCCCAGGCGGCACAACGCTCGCCGGACTCGCCGTGCTAGAGCAGCGAGGCGTGCGTGGCAGCCTGATCGACGCGGTTGTAGCGGCAGCGGCAAGGGCCCGTGAACTCGGCCAACCCGCGCCGTAGCCCTCTCCGTGCCCGTCTGCATTGCTCCGAATCAGCGTCGCTTCGTGGACTTCTTGATCGGTTTTTGACCGGCTTTCTTGGCCGATTTCTTCACACCTTTCTTTGACTTTTTTGCCACCTTGGCTGCCGCGGTCTTTTTTCCACTCGAGACTTTGCTAAAAGCCAAGCCCCAGCCATCGGCGTATCGACTGTTGGTGCCTACACGAACCAGCGACATAGTGCTATCTCCTGCGAGTTTTCTTCCGCAGCGCATTGCGATGCACTGCATGGGGATACAAAACTGTTCTGCGTGCCACGTGGTGCGCACGCAAAGCAGACGGCCACTTGTAGTAGCGATCGCCCCGGTAGTATGTCAAGGATGGCTGTCGCGGATTTCAATCCACACCCGACCGTATGCCACGGGCAAGGGGGATCGCCCGTGGGCATCGCGAAGCGTGCTCTCTTCAGCCACTCCATCGCCCAACACCAGCGAAAGCACGTTCCGCTCTCGCAGCATCGGCGCGATGTCGTGATCCCATCGCATCTGCCGCAGCAGCGGCGGCAAGGGGATCCCGTTGAGGCAAAGCGTCGCCATCACCGGCGATTCGATCACCAACAGCACCGCATCGCCAGGGCACACGCCAGCGGGTTGGCCAAACCGCCGCACCCACGCTTTGCCGTCTCCCAGTGAACCGCTATCTGCCCCGGCAGCCGGGGGCTCCCATGCAGAACTGAGTCGAATGACATGAGGTTTCATGGAGGCCACTTCAGACCCACAATCGTTCATCGTTGGAACACTAGGGCAGCCTGGCGATTTGCGGCACAACCACCGCCCGACCAATTGACTCCCCTCGCCGCATCGCATCTGCCCAATCGCCCACCTGTTCTAGGCCGATGGTTGTGACAGGAAAAACGTCTCGAATGCGTGGCCACAGTACGGCTAGACGGGGCCAGAGGTTCTGTCGCTCTTGGGGCGTTGGCAGCGTGGATGTATCGATCCCGGCCAGCGTGACGCCTCGCAGAATAAATGGGTACACCGTTGTATGCAGCTGCGTGCCACCCACCATGCCGATGGCGGCCACAGCCCCCCCGGGCCGCACCGCTCGCAGCACATCTGCCAGCAACGCGCCGCCGACGGTGTCGATGACGCCAGCCCAGCGGGCTCGCACGAGCGGTTTTGTGGATGGGTCCATGCCCTCCGCAGGCGACACCACCTGCGATGCCCCGAGCGACTTCAACGCATCGTGGGCCATTGGCTTACGAGTGCATGCCACGACCCGCCGCCCAGCGGCAGCCAAAGCCGCCACAGCCAGCATGCCGACGCCGCCGCTGGCCCCAGTCACCAGCCATTGGTCCTCTTCGGTATTCTTGACATCGCCTATGCCAGCCTGCCCACGACTCGACACAAGCATATCCAGCCGGTCGCATGCCAGGAGCACCGTCAGACCGGCAGTGCCCATCGCCATCGCGTCGTGCGCCGAAAGCCCGGTGGGCCGTAGCACCACCGCTTCTATGGGTATGCGCAACTGCGTGGCACACCCGCCGTGACGGCTTTCGCCCATCTGGTTGGCAGTGACCACAACGGGTATCCCCGCCTGAAATCCGCCTCCCGGATAGACTAGCGTGCCGGCAGCATCGATTCCAGGAATGAGCGGGAACTTTCGCACCACCCCCTCATGGCCCGCACACGCCAACGCATCCTTGTAGTTCAATCCAGCTGCCTCAACGCGAACGACTGCCTCCAATGCACCTCCGACAGAGCCGTTGGCAAGAGGCCTAGGCGGCTGTGAAGCATCCCACGGCAATGCCGCAGGCCCACTGGTCACCAGCCCAGTGGAATCGCGCGAAACGAGCCAACAATCGGCAGGCCGAGAATCACTCATCGCTGACACCTGCCACTGTTTTTGGGGAGCCTGATTTTGCAACCACGTTTTCGAGTCGCTTTTTTAAGAAGCCCTGTTGGTCTGTCGCCTTGATGTACGCACGGCAGGCTACCGGCTATACTTCCAGGCCCGCACTTCGTCGCGTATGACAGTGTGCAGCATTGTGGCAATTCGAACCAGTATTTGGAAACGGAAGGAGTTCACTCACATGGGAACCGCACTTCAATTCACCGACGACAACTTTCAGCACGAGGTGCTCGATTCCCCCGTGCCAGTGCTGGTTGATTTCTGGGCACCCTGGTGTGGCCCGTGTCGGATGATTGGCCCAACGATCGAAGAACTGGCTGCCGAAAATTCGGGAACGTTTCGGATCGGCAAAGTGAATGTGGATGAGAACAACAACGTAGCAATGACCTACAATGTAGCGAGCATCCCCACGATCATGATTTTCAAGTCGGGCCAACTCGTACAGCAGTTCATGGGCGTGCAGCCAAAAGCCAAGCTGCAACAAGCCCTCGACGAAGCTAAGGGCGTCTGATAACCCACCAAAAGTAGTTGACCGGCCTTGTGGCACAGCCGACTACCGGCTCATCCGCTCAACCGCTGCGTCATCCACAAAGCCGGATAGTTTCTGATGTAAGTCGGGCTGTCGGAGTTTCTCCACAGCCTTGGCTTCAATCTGCCGGACCCGCTCGCGCGTGACGCTGAAGATAGTGCCCACCTCCTCGAGCGTGTAGCTGTAGCCATCTGTCAGGCCAAACCGCAGCCGGATAATTTCCCGCTCGCGATACGGCAGTTGTTGAAGCACTCGGCCAATCGAATCGCTGAGCGACTGCTGGTTGACGCCCTTGAGAGGGTCGTCTTCTCGATGATCCTTCACGAAGTCGCCGTAGCCTCCCTCGTCGCTCTCTCCGATTGGTTGATCGAGCGAAACGGGCTGCCGCGACATCCTCGCGACGCACTCGACTTCTGCGAACGACAGGCCGCTGCGTTCGGCCAACTCTTCGGCTGTTGCCTCTCGGCCGTTCTGCTGAAGAAAGATTCGGGAGGCGTTCCGCAGCTTTGTCATGGTGTCGATCATGTGGACAGGCACGCGAATTGTGCGGCTCTGATCGGCGATCGCACGGGTGATCGCTTGCCGGATCCACCAGGTCGCATACGTCGAAAACTTAAACCCACGAGCATGCTCAAACTTGTCGACGGCTCGCATCAGACCAGAATTCCCTTCCTGAATCAGATCCAGAAAGCTGAGTCCTCGGTGCCGGTATCGCTTGGCGATGGAAACGACCAGCCGCAGATTGCCAGCGGCCAGCACTCGCTTGGCCGCATCGTAGTGTTGCTGCAAATCGTCCAGCCGATCCAGCCGCCGCTTGAGCGTGCAACGGCTCTCTCCCGTCGAGCGTAGCAGTTCCAGGCATTCCCGACCGATCGCGTCGCAGGACATGCCGGCAGCCCCCTTGTGTCCCACGTGCTGCGCGTCCAGCGAGTGGAGCCGGCTAGCGAGCGTCCGCAACTGCTTGAGCAACGGATAGAGTCTCTGGATGCGTAGGTTTAACTCCTCGACCAGCCGCACCGCCTTGCTCCGCTGCCGCACCAGCCGGCGCCATGCATCCCGCCTTGCGACTGCAGGCGTGCTGCGAGACATGGCGATCCGAAACAGCACTTTTTTTTCCTTTTCGAGACGCTGGAGCGTTTCGAGATTTGGTCCCAAACGCTTGAGTGTTCGCTTCTTCTCCTTGGTATTAGTAACGGCCACCTCGATGGTGCGGTCCAGCCGCACCGTCCCAGCCTGCACCTTCTCCAAGAGCTGCACTGCGCCGGACAAGATCAAGTCGTTTCCCAGCATCGTGTCGCGAAACCTCCGTCGCCACAATTCGATCTGCTGCGCCGCCGACACCTCCGTATCGCGAGTGAGCAATGGAATCCCTCCCATCTGCAACAGGTACAGCCGCACTGGATCGTCGATGGCCCCCAGCTTCCGGGCAGCGGGGACTTTCGAGATGGCTCGCTTGGTGGCAACGGCTGGATACTTGGTGGCAACGGCTGGATACTTGGTGGTAATGGCTGGATACTCGGTGGCACGGCGCATGGGTTCTTCCTTTTCAAACGGCAATCAGGCGGAGAAGGGGCTCCGACAAGGCAGTGCATTTGGGATGCCGCATTTCCGATCGCTGGCACAGAGCCGTCCGCAGAAGGCTTTTCACTGTGTTTTTACGACACGAGACGAAATTCCAGCGCCGTGCGACTCACGTTCCGCTGGCCGCGAGTGTCGCCCGCAGGCGACACTCGCGCCGCAGGAGGGTCGACTAGATGCAACGCACGCTCAGCAAAAGACAAAAATGCGGCACGGAAAAGAGCGTGGCAAATAGGGTAGGCCGACAGCGAGCGTGGAGCTATGATGGCCCTCACTCGATCACCGTTTCGCGATTGCCATAATCGCTGTTGGCGTTTTTTTCTCATTATTTTCTGAATGGTGGTGCATGCCGCTTGTCCTGCTGGCCCTGATTGCAGTTGTCTTCCTGACCGGCGTTGTGACGTTGGCTATGGGCTCCAAGGGGTGGCACTGGGGCACCATAGTCGGGGCATGGCTGGTGCTCTTGGCGGCCGTGGGCTTTACCTATCTTGTAGGCATGCTGGCCGAACGAGAGCGTGCGTGGCGAGCCGTCATCGCCACCTATCAGTCGGCCATTGCGAAAGAGCGTGATGCGATGGTGCGGGACAAAGACGGCTTCCTGAAGGCCGACCCAGGCAATGATGGAAAGAAAAAGTCGGTGGCTGCCCTCGCGAAGGAGCAGGTTCGTTGGGAGCGGGTGCGCGATCGAATCAACACCTGGCGCGGTCGCTCTTGGGAGAAGGCGACGTTCCAGCCGCCAACGAACGACAAGGCCGGCAGCATCACAATCGAGGGCATCGACAATCCGTCGATCAATCCGGGGGCAGAACTCTTCGTCTTTGATACCATCGGCATTGAAGAGGGCGGCAGATTTCTGGGCGTGTTCAACGTGGACGCCGCAGATAAAAACACGTTTCAAATATCGGCCGCAATTGCTCCCACAGAGAACGACGCGACGCTCTGGGCCAAGCCCCACGACGAGGTCACGATCTACGAAAATTTGCCGATCGACCGGTGGTTGGCTTTCTATAAAGCCACTCCCAATGGAGACAAAAAAACCGACCCAGAGGACATCCTCAAGGATCTCGAAAAAAAGCTTAGGGAAGTCACCTCGCACGAAGAGCCTGTGGCCGACGAAGAAGTAGGCAACTTGGTTTCAGCGCTTCAAAACAAAGAGATTGCACCGGGACTCTACTGGGCCACCGTCACATTCACGCAGCCGCACGTTTTTCCTCCTGCGGAAGGCAACGCTGCCGAGCCACGGCAGTTTGAGCCTGAAGACACTGCCACGTTCGATCTTGAAACGGCCAAGGATCTTGAAACGGCTGGTGTTGTTTCAATTACTTCGGTTGTGTCGCGCCGGCCGCTGACAGACGGCGATATGGCCATGCGAGGCAGCAGTGTCTTTGAAACCAACGGAAAAAAACTCCCGTTTGATGTCAATGGCATGGCTTTTATCCGACGGATGCTCACCAGCGACATTGGGGCCGCCGAGGCGATGACCAAGCAGTTCAAGGGTGCCCTTGAGGACCTCAGGAGTGGCCAGATTCAACCTGGCAACGACGACAACAAAGCCATCGAAGATGATCTCAAGGACTGGCAGAAAGACGCACAAGCAGCCCTCAAAACGGCCGACGCCTTCGCGGCCCGTGTGCGAGAGGTCACTGCCGAACGAGAGGCCTCGGAGGCCGCGGTAGTGCAGTTGGGGCAAGCGTTGGTCAAAGCGGTGACCACGCTGATGGCCGAAATCGACCGCCGTGCCCCGGCGCCCGCGAGCCCTCCCCCCGCGGGCTGAATTCACAGGGCCAGCCACACTCCGGCCCCAGATTTGGCAACTGCCCTCAACAGACGGCCGCTGGCTGGGCTATGCTCTACGACTTCGGTCACACAGCAACGCCTTCTCGTTTCGCTCACACGTTCCTGCTCACTGACACTTTTCCACCGGCACAGCCATGCCTACCCTTGCAGTGCAACCGACCACAAAAACCCACCTTAAAAAAGCCGTTCACCATCACAGGCTGGTCAGCAAGCGAGGCTTGCTCGAACGGATGTTCACGCTCTGGTTTCAAGGTTTTGTTTACAACCAAATCTGGGAAGATCCGCGAGTGGACGCCGATGCGATCCAGATGGGACCCGAATCGAGCCTGCTGACGATCTCCAGCGGCGGATGCAATGTGCTTAACTATCTGGTGCATCGACCCAAGCGCATCGTGGCGGTGGATCTCAACGCCAACCACATGTGCCTCACGCGACTGAAGTTGGCAGCCATTAAGTATCTGCCCGACTACGATTCGTTCTACAATTTCTTTGGGTTTGGCCAGCACAAGGACAACGTGCCCAACTACCGCCGCTTCATCCGCGATCACCTCGATCCGCAGACAAAAAAATACTGGGAGACAAGCGACTGGCCCGGACAGGCAATTGGTCCAAAGCGAATCAGCTACTTCAATCGAGGCCTTTACAACCAGGCAAAACTTGGACAGTTTCTTCGGATTGTGCATGGCATCGCAAGGGCCACCGGCCGCGACCCCGCACGTCTTGTGGCAGCCAAGACGATCGCCGAGCAGGAGCGCATCTTTGACGACACGTTCGGGCCGCTCTTCGAAAACAAGCTCGTTCGATGGCTGGGCCGCCAGCCTGTGGCCGTTTACAGCCTCGGTATCCCTCCAAGCCAGCATGCGGCGATGCTCAAGGAATCGGGCAACAGCGGCAGCAAGTTGTTTGACATGTACAAGCAACGGGTGCGCAGGCTTGCCTGTGGCTTTCCGCTGGAGGAAAATTACTTTGCGTGGCAGGCCTTTGGCCGTCGCTACGACCACGCCGAACGCAAGGCCATCCCCGACTATCTCAAGCCGGAACACTACGAAACGATCCGGTCGTGCGTAGACCGGGTGGAGACGCATGTGGCCTCGCTGGCCGACTACCTGCATACGGAGCAACCCGGCAGCCTCAACGGTTTTATTCTGCTCGATAGCCAAGACTGGATGCCGCCGCACGTCATTGAGGAACTGTGGGGGCACATCGCTAGGGTCGGCGGCCCAGGCACGCGAGTGATTTTTCGTACCGCAGGCGAGCAATCGCCCGTAGAAGCATCGCTCTCCCCGAAAATGCACAGCCACTTCTATTACAACCTAGAGCGGTCGCTGGAACTGCACCGGCGAGATCGTTCGGCAATCTACGGCATGTTTCATCTCTATCAAAAAATTCCCGCACAGCCGGGCCCTCTATGAACGATTCATCTCCATCGGCCCCGAATTCCCCGGCACAGCACACGTCGTCCTCCAACAACAGGGGCAGCGGGCCCGCCGACCAAGCAGTTGCCATGGATCGGATGTACCGTCTCACGCGGCACATCTACGACCTCACTCGCCGCTACTACCTGCTCGGCCGCGACCGCCTTCTCGACAAGGTGGTCACATCGCCCACAACGGCCACTCTGGAAGTGGGCTGTGGCACCGCTCGCAACCTCATCAAGCTGGCAGGCCGCCGCGACCACGGCCTGCTCTACGGCCTCGACGCATCGCACGAGATGCTGGAGACTGCTGCTCAAAACAGTGCCCTGGCAGAGATCAAGCGACGGGGTAGTGGTCAGATCGTGCTGCGGCAGGGATTGGCCGAGCAGCTTGACTCCCAGCGGATGTTTGGGCGGAACGAGCCGTTTGATACGATTTTCTTCTCGTATTGCCTGTCCATGATTCCAACGTGGCCTGGCGCAATCGACGCGGCCATGGCAAACCTGCGACCAGGTGGCACGCTGTTGATTGTGGATTTCTGGGACCAGCGGGGACTGCCGGCCTTCTTTGCGGCTGGCCTCAAGCGATGGCTCAGCCTCTTTCACGTTCACTACCGGCCAGAAGTGCACGAGGCGCTCGTAGAGTTGGGCCGCTCAGGCCGCGGTGACGTGACGTTTGATTCGGTGGCCAAACGCTACGCCTACATTGCAACCATCCGGAAACAGTGACGGCCACAACGCTCACGGCAGTAGGAAGACGATGCCCGTGACGGTGGCCGCTTCGATCGCCATGCCTCGCACGCTGATTGGTACGGCTGGACACGTCCACGGTGCACAGTTGCCTGGGCGGTAATAACCAAGCGGATAAACGCACTCCCACGGCAGTTCGACGCCCATCTTGTAGGGAAGGACGGGCAGCGTCACAAAAAAATGCGCTGCCGACACAAACGGATCGGCTAGCCATCCGCGCGAGTGACCGTAGCGTTCCAGATTCCAATCTTCAAAGTACAGCGGCTTGTGACAGTAGCCGGCGGCTTTCCACGTAAACATCGTCGCGGCGAACCGTCGAGGTTCAAAAGTTTCCCCTTCGAGACGGCATTCGCAGGGATAATCGTTGCCGGCCCGGCCGCTCACCCGAATATCCAAGCCAATATTTGCCAATCGGTCGTCCCGCAAAAACTGCAGGGCCTCCCGACAATCCTTGGACGCGGCGCCGCAGGCACTGCTGTCACTCTTGTCATCATCTGCCTCGGTTGCGTCGCCTTCGGCACCTGTATCGACCGATACCAAGTCGATCGCGTCGCCCTCCTTACGGCCATCCTGCACGTGTTCGAAAGCTGGCTGGGCCTGCTCCGCTGCAATGGGGTGCCGGTCGAGGCTCCTCCACTGGTCGGCAGAGGCAGGAAACACAGTCAGCATGGCGAGGGCCACCGCCACAGCGACCCTGGTCGCAGCGATGTCAGTCGGCCTGCTTGTGCTCCGCACTGTAGTTCGGAGCTTCTTGCGTGATAACGATGTCATGGGGATGGCTTTCTCGCACGGCGGCCGAAGAAACTTGGATAAATTGGGCATCTCGCCTGAGCTCATCGATTGTCCGCGTGCCGCAATAGCCCATGCCGGCCCGCAGACCGCCAACGAGCTGATACACAAACACACTCAAAGGGCCTTTGAAGGGCACTCGCCCTTCAACTCCCTCCGGCACCAACTTGTCTCCGCCGCGTCCCGTTGTTCGTTGCCGATAGCGTTCGCTGGATCCTTGAACCATCGCTCCGAGCGATCCCATGCCACGGTACGCCTTGAACGTGCGCCCTTGGTAGAGCACGGTCTGTCCTGGGCTTTCCGCAACACCGGCCAGAAGTCCGCCCACCATGCAGGCATGGGCTCCGGCCGCAATCGCTTTTGTGATGTCTCCCGAGTAGCGAATACCTCCGTCTGCAATCACCGGCACACCGGCACCGGCCGCCTCCTTCGCTGCTTCCCAAACCGCCGTGATCTGGGGAACGCCAACTCCAGAGATGACCCGCGTAGTACAGATCGACCCGGGACCTATCCCAACTTTGACTCCATCTACTCCAGCCTTGATAAGATCCCGACAGCCCTCCCGAGTTGCCACGTTTCCCGCAATAACCTCAATCCCCCAGCGTTTCTTAATTGCCGAAACTGTTTCGATTACGTTCGAGGAATGGCCGTGCGCCGAATCCACGACGAGAACGTCAACTCCCTTTGCAATGAGGTTTTCCGCTCGCTCGTAGTCGAACACCCCAACCGCCGCACCAACCCGCAGTCTACCCTGCTTATCTTTGCAAGCATCTGGAAACCGCTTCATCATGTCGATGTCTTTGATCGTGATCAGGCCGGTCAGGAGACCGGCTGGGTCAACTAATAGGAGCTTCTCCACCTTGTTGGCCATCAGGATCTTCTCGGCCTCGTCGAGCGTGACATTGCCCGTCGCCGTTACGAGCCCGGCGGAAGTCATGATGTCGGTGATCGGAGTCTCGCCGCTCTCTAGAAACCGAAGATCGCGGCGAGTGATGATGCCCACCAACCGGCGGCCATCGCCCGTAATCGGCACTCCCGAGATGTTGTACTGATCCATAACCTCCCTCGCCCGGGCCACAGTGGCCGTGGGGGGCAGAGTGACGGGATCCATGATGATGCCGTTGGCGCTTCGCTTGACCTTGTCGACCTCTTCGGCCTGCCGCTCGATGGACAGATTTTTATGGATGACACCCAGCCCGCCTTCCTGTGCCAAGGCGATGGCCATCTCGCTTTCGGTCACCGTATCCATCGGCGAACTGACCAGCGGAATATTCAGTCGGATGCCGCGGGTCAGGGAAGTGCTGACATCCACTTCCGCCGGCACAACGCTCGAATACCTAGGGACCAGCAGGACATCATCGAAGGTGATCCCGGTTGAGACGATTTTCCCGTCCATGACGCGCTCCCATAGTCGAAGGAAAACGGCAAAGTATGCCGTCCAGAGGCCCCAAAGAGCAACGGCCGCCCTTCGCGAGCGGATATTTCGTAAACCCTGCCCGCCGTGCGACGCACGGCGCAAAACCATGTCCTAGGTTTAAGGGAACCAGCAACCTGCGTCGCTGGCCGTGTCGCCTCGCCATTCTCCTCCTCTCCAACCCAAATCCATCATGCGATTCCTCGACGACTATCTTGACGTATTCCAGAGCCCCCGCCGTTCGGCTACTCCTGAGGGAGCGATCGCCCGTCCCGATCGCGCCAGCCTCGAGACGCACCTCGCCCGCCGCCGCTACGGCCGGTTTACGCTGACTGAAGCGATTCGCCCCAGTTGGCAGCTCGACGTTGTCCCACAGGCAGGATACCGCCTCGACACGTACGTCGACCCTCGCACTGGCTCTCGTCTGCCCGCACTCATTGCGTCGGTCTCAAGCGAGAAGCTTTTTGAAACATTTCTCTGCCTGCTCGAGCCCCTCGGCGAGACCTGCGATATCGTACTCGAGACATCGCATGAGCGTGATGGCACGGAGCCCAACAGCTTCACCCGGGATGGAATTGAGCGACTGGTGCTCGAAAGCGTCCTGTGGGATTTCGAGGATCTGCTGACGGATGATGGCTGCACGGGCATCGCCATCATGCATCCAGAGCTTTCCCTAGAAGTGCAACTCGACGAACACAAACTTCTGATTGTGTACGCCCCATCACGTGGCCCATTTGAAAAAATCCTGATGGATCAAGGTATCGACCACTGTAATCAGATGCGATTTATCTCACAGGGCGAACACCTGCATACCTCGCACACTCGCTTCGCCCGCCGCTTCGACGAAATGACTAACCGTTTCGGTGCCTGCTAGTGGAGTGCTTCGGACTCCGACGAACTGCTGATCGTTGCGTAGCTTGAACGTGCGAATCCGACGCGGCTATAGTTCGTTGGCTCTTCACACTCGTTGGATCATCGACGGCGAACAGTTCAAGTGCTTTGCCGGCGAATGGTCGCGGGCAAAAGAAACTTTGTCCGAATGCCCGAACGATTGAAATCTCGCAATCCAATAATTTCGTTCGGCATGTGCCTCAAAGTCATGTGACCCGTTCCGGTTCTGCCTGCAAAAAAGATTGCTGCAACCGTCGTGATTCATTGTGTCTACCCACCACCAGAACCGCTGGATGGGGGTACATGGCACACGAATAAAGGCTCTGAACTGGCCTTGAGCCCGGCCAGCCGATCCACGACGATCCGGGGCCGAGAACGGCTGACCGCAGAAACCTGAAACTTTTTAGGCCATGACCGCCATGACTGCCGTGAACGCCTCTACGATCCAGATGCTCCGCATGATTTGCGTCATTTTCCGAGCTTCTCTCCGCGCCTCGTGCGTTGCTCTCCTCCTGGGGTTCCTCTGGGTGCTGATCGACGCACTCATTGTGGGACGAGCTACCCATGCCCAAGCCCCGCCAGCGTCCACCCAGCAGTTCGATCCATTTTCGCCTCTGCCCCAAGATGTGGTCATCGGGCCGGGCGGGCCGATCATGCCAAGCCCACCGAGCGCACCCAAGAACTCTGTCGTCATTCCACCGCTGGATTCGGAGCTTGTGTGGAAACAAATGGTTGATGTTATAGACGACTACTTCAAGGTTCAGGCCGAGCAGCGGGTGGTATTTTCTAACGGGATTCCTACCGAAGGTCGAGTTGACACGTATCCGCAAACGGGGGCCACTCTCCTCGAACCTTGGCGGGGTGATTCAGTCGGTTTTCACGAACGCCTAGAAAGCACGCTGCAGTCAATTCGACGAACTGGAACGATGCGCCTCGTACCCGATCCGGCCGGCTGGCGCATTGAGGTGGTGGTGCTCAAGGAGTTAGAAAATATGGTCCGGCCGATGCGAGCCACGGCGGGCGGAGCCTCGTTTCGCAACGACGATTCACTCTATCGATACGGCACACCTCTGCCCACGTTGGGACAACAGGTTGGCGATCAGCCGCGGCCAGTTGCCAATCCCATGCAAAACATTGGCTGGATCCCGCTGGGCCGCGATCCGCTGCTGGAACAAAAAATGCTTCAGAAGTTGCTCTCTCAACTCGGGATCGCGCCTCTCCCGCAAGCCGAGCCTTACTACCAGCCGCCCGACGGTACCACCGGACCGATGACTGGGGCGGCATCTGCCGGTGGCGGCGCCGTTTCAAGTGGACCTGTCTTCGGCGTTCCACTTTCACCAGAACAACTTCCTCCCGGCGCGGTCATCCAGCCCGGACCGCCTGTGCCTATTGAATCGCTGCCGATGCCTCGGTAGCGGTCCAGTTGCTACTCGCCTTCGTCCGTAACACAGCCGGCTGAGGCCGGGGCCACAAAACGGATGTACTTCGCCAGTACGCCACGCGTGGCTTTCAGCGGCGGAGCATTCCACTCCTGTCGGCGACGGACGAATTCTTCGTCAGACACCTCGGCGTCGATCGTTGCGGTGTCGGCATCAATCACAATCCGGTCGCCATCCATCACCAGCGCAATCGGGCCGCCTTCCTGCGCCTCCGGAACCACATGGCCCACGATGAATCCATGCGAACCACCGGAAAATCTGCCGTCTGTGATCAGGGCCACATCCGCGCCCAAACCAGCACCCACAAGCGCCGATGTGGGCGTCAGCATCTCCGGCATGCCGGGTCCGCCCTTGGGGCCTTCGTATCGGATAATGACCACGTCACCACGGCGGATGGCTCCCTGTTCCAAGGCTGCAAGCATCGCCTCCTCGCTGTCAAATACGCGAGCCGGCCCACAAAACCGCGAGCCCTCTTTGCCCGTGATTTTGGCCACAGCACTTCCAGGAGCCAGATTGCCGTGCAAGATTGTAATGTGGCCCGTCGGCTTCAGCGGGCTTTCCACGGGCTGAATGATTTTCTGTCCCGGCGAAAGCCCCTTACTCATTGCTAGATTTTCGGCCAGTGATTTGCCTGTGACCGTCATGCAGTCGCCGTCGAGCAGGCCTTTGTCGAGAAGATATTTCATGAGGCCGCTGGTGCCGCCGATCGAGTGCAGATCCTCCTGCACAAACTTGCCGCTGGGCTTCAGGTCGGCAAGGTAGGGCACTCGCCGCGACACCGCCTGAAAATCGGCAGGGCTCAGCGGCACATCCACGCTCCGCGCCATCGCGATGAGATGCAACACTGCGTTGGTGGATCCGCCCAGCGCCATGATGACAACCATTCCATTTTCAAAGGCGCGTCTGGTCATGATGTCGCGAGGCTTGAGATCCAACTGAAGCAGATTCCGCACCGCAACGGCGGCCCTCATGCATTCCTCCAACTTGGCCGGGTGTTCAGCTGGAATTGAGGCGCTATCAGGCAACGTCATACCCATAGCCTCGATCGCGGTCGCCATCGTGTTGGCTGTATACATGCCACCGCACGCACCCGCCCCAGGACAGGAATGCCGCACGATATCGCTGCGACGGGCGTCATCGATTCTGCCGGCAACATATTCTCCGTAGCACTGAAATGCAGAAACAATATCCAGCGAGGTGCCATCTGCGAGGTGTCCAGCCCGGATCGTGCCACCGTAGACCATGATCGACGGACGATTCAGGCGGCCCATTGCGATCAGGCAGCCGGGCATATTTTTGTCGCAGCCTGGAATCGCAACAAGGCCGTCGTACCACTGCGCGTGCATGACCGTTTCGATCGAGTCAGCGATCAGGTCTCTGGATGGGAGCGAGTAGCTCATGCCATCGGTGCCCATCGAGATGCCATCGCTGACACCGATCGTATTGAACCGCATCCCCACCATGCCTGCAGCCACCGCACCCTCACGGACTTTGGTTGCAAGCTTGTCGAGGTGCATGTTGCAGGTGTTGCCGTCGTACCACATGCTTGCAATTCCGACCTGCGGCTTGTCGAGGTCGGCTGGCTCGAGGCCAGTGCCCAAGAGCATTGCCTGCGAGGCCCCTTGGGCTCTTGGCTGGGTGATTCGGGAGCTGTAACGGTTCAGAATGGGCATGGCTTCAATTCCTAGGGTGATGTGGAGAGAATAGTGTCCCCGTCATCTCATTGAAAGCCGCCCCTCTCTATGCGTCCTCAATTTATCTATCTCGACCTGGGCAATGTGATCGTTTTGTTCGATCACGCCAAAGCGTGGCAGCAGATGGCTGATCTGGCCGGCATCAACTCCGTCGCGGTCCACGCTGCCGTTACGGCCGGTGGCCTGCAGGAGTCGCTGGAACGGGGGCACATTGACTGGCCTGAATTCCATAGCCAGTTTTCCAGCCGCACGCACACTACCACCGATTCCGAAGCCCTTGCTCACGCAGCCAGCGACATGTTCTCGCTGAACATCGGCATGCTGCCTGTGATTGCCGGGTTGGAGCGAACCGGCTGTCCAACGGGCATACTCTCCAATACCTGCGCAATCCACTGGGAGCACTTGCTTGCCAAGCACTATTCCGTGCTGCCCGGCAACTTCGTGCAGACGGTGCTCAGTCATACGGTTGCGCAGCTCAAGCCAGAGCGAGGGATCTATGAACTGGCCACCGAACGCGCCACCGTGCGACCTGACCAGATTTTCTTTTGCGACGACATTCCGGCCAATGTGCACGCAGCCCGCGCAGCCGGATGGGATGCGGAGGTCTTTGTGTCGGCCGTTGGCTTAGCCGATGCGTTGGATCGCCGTGGGATCAATCTAGGGCTCTGATCGCTGGCGATTTGATCGCTTCTGGGGAGGGGCCCAACGCACTCTTGGTTGCGTCAGGACAGATCAGGTCGCGTTGGTCTGCGTCAGGGGTCGGTACCTGGTCGACCCAAGTGCCGTAGCAATTCCTGTTCGTCAATCTGTCCCTCGGCTACGATCCGACCGTTCACTTCCAACACCGGCACCCGCGTGCCAAAAAGGTGCTCCAGATCAGGGGATGTGCCAATATCCATCGTGACCGCGGCCGGCGCGTGAAATGCCAGCATTTCCTCAACCCGTTCGCACAGATGGCAGCCCCGGCGGGTATACAGCAAAACTTTCATTTTCCCTTTTTCAAGATTCAGGCCATACTATTGGTGAGGTGATCCGTACCAGACGGGTCGGGGAGCTGTGCGTTCCAACTGAGTTGTATCCGATGGCAGAAGATAAAAGCCCCAAGACGATTGAAGATTTTTTGCGCATCGTGCGCGCCAGCAAACTCGTTGACGAAAAGCAACTCGAGGCTGCAATGAAGCCTTGGGAAGGCATCGCTGGCCCCTTGCCCGAGGCATGTGTAGATGCTCTTCTGAATGCCCAACTCGTGACGGGTTGGCAGATGGACCAACTGCGAAAGGGAAGGCACAAAGGATTTTTCCTTGGCTTTCTAGAAGAAAAGCACCCCGACACCGAAGAATTCAAAGGGAAATATAAGCTCTTAAAATTGCTTGCCGCCGGTGGCATGGGCAGCGTCTATCTGGGCGAACATGCCGTGCTGCACCAAAAAGTGGCTATCAAGGTGTTGCCGGTGAAGCGGGTCACTGAAACGTCGTATCTGAAACGATTTGAACGCGAAGCGATGGCCTCCGCCAAACTCAACCACCCCAACATTGCCCGCGCCTTCGACATCGGTGCGGCTGCCAACATCCATTTTATTGTGATGGAGTACGTTGATGGAATTGACTTATACAATAAGGTCAAGCAGCAGGACGGGCCGCTGGACATGGACGTGCGAGAGGCCGCTGACTTCATCCGTCAGGCGGCGCTGGGCCTGCACTCCGCACACGAAGAGGGGCTTATTCACCGTGATATCAAGCCAGCCAACCTAATCTTGGACAAACGCGGCACCGTGAAGATCTTGGATCTTGGTCTGGCTCTGGCGAGTGCCGAAGACGAGGACGAAGCCGCCTCGCTCACGCGAGAGCACGACGAGAAAGTGCTCGGTACAGCAGATTATCTCCCCCCGGAGCAAGCTAAAGATAGCCACAAGGCCGACAGCCGATCCGACATCTATTCGTTGGGGTGCACGCTGTATTACCTCCTCATTGGCACTGCGCCATTTGCGAAGGGCTCGCTGGCTGAGCGTATCCGAGCTCACATGCAGGAGCCGCCCCCAAATCCACTGGACAAGCGGCCCGACCTGCCCATGCCAATCGTTGAACTCTATTTCCGGATGCTGGAAAAACATCCCGATGCCCGGCCTCAGACGGCACAGGAGGTGGCCAATGCGCTTGCCGCATGGCTGGGATTCACGGTTGGCATAAAGTCACACGAGCGGCTTGAGCCGCCGCGACGAACATCGCTGCGACGCAATCCGGGCGACACCAAAGCTCCTGGCACCAGCGCCACCAAGCGACTTCCTCCCGGGGTGGTGCTCCGCAGCGGCCCCGGCAGCGGCTCCAGTAGTGTATTCAGCAGTGGTGTTCGAAGTGGCCTCGACAGTTCAGGCATCGCGGGCACAACACAAAACATGCCTAGCTTGGACCTCACGCTCTCCGGAAAAAGCAGCCAAGCCGTCAATCAAACAATCGTGACGGGTGGTAAAAAGCCCGCTGCCGCCAAGCCCGCTGCCGTCACCCGTAGCGAACCGCAAAAAAAACAGTGGAATGAAATCCAGATTGCTGGCCTGCCAATTATCTTTTGGCTCTTGGCGGGAGTCGGTGTACTCGTGGCCATCGGCCTAGCTATTTTGGTGGTTCAAAAGTTTTCTGGCACATGACGCCATGATGTGTTGATCAACGCCCCCATCACTCGCCTTGAATCCGGAGGCGCGGACTCATCTTCCATGGCCCCTCGGCGAGGGCATGGAGCGTGCCTCGATGCGTGAGATCGTAGTCCAGTTGGGTGAGCGTCACGTTCCCCGCAGCCAATGCCGTCACGTCTGAATCGTAAGGTGAAGGTGGGGGCGGCGGTTCGTTTGTGGCCCAGTAGTACGTTCGCCCACGGGGATCAACGCGTTGCTCAAACGCTTCCCCGTACCGGGCTGTGCTCATCTGTACCACTCGTAACTCTGGCTGGCCGTGGATGGCTCGCGTGGGGATGTTGATGTTGTAGAGGCTGCCTGCCGGGGGATTGCGGGAGAGAATCTCAGCAATCACATCCATCGCGATCGAGGCTGCCCGATCAAAGTCGGCGTGCTCGTCATACTCCAGCGAGACGGCAATGCTTGTGATGCCAAAAAATGCCCCTTCAATCGCGGCGGCAACAGTGCCCGAGTAGAGCACGTTGATGCCAGCGTTCAGACCGCCGTTTATGCCGCTGACCACAAGATCGGGTCGCTGTGGACAAAATTGTGCGATGCCCAGCTTGACTGCATCGGCCGGACTGCCATCCACAGCCCATCCACGGCGACGGTCACCCTCAAAAATCTCCTTCGCCGTCAGCGGTGTGAGAAACGTAATGGCATGGCCAACGCCGCTCTGTTCAGTGGCAGGAGCCACCACGCTTACCGTGCTCATCCGCTGAAGACCTCGCTCCATCGCCGCTAAGCCTGGGGCATAGATGCCGTCGTCGTTGGTGAGAAGCGTCAGCATGGGCATCCTGCTCCGGGGAAGAGGGGCGTAAAACCGTGGGAATCCTAGGGCACTATAGAACCTTCGGCCCAAAGGTTTCTATACTGCGGGGCTTTTCCCGTACCCCCGCTGGCCTCTTGCGATGACCTTCAAGCCTTCTATGCCCCCCGCTACTCCATCAGCCACCCAACCCGCTCCGCGCGGCAAACCCGCCTCCCCAACGGTCGCTGCTCTCGGCAACGCCCAGCAGGCCGAACGGGTGATCGTGCTCGACTTTGGCTCGCAATACGCGCAACTGATCGCCCGACGCGTGCGGGAACAGCATGTCTACTGCGAAATCGTGCGTCATGACATTACTGCCGAACGAGTTCGCGAAATGGCTCCCCGTGGAATCATTCTCTCGGGCGGTCCATCCAGCGTGTATGACGCGGGTGCCCCTCGCTGCGATCCAGCGCTCTTTCAGTTGGGAATCCCGATTCTCGGCATCTGCTACGGCATGCAGTTGGCCTGCGATGCTCTGGGGGGCCGCGTTGGCCAGGCACATGCTCGCGAATACGGCCGCGCCAGTTGCGAGGTGCTCTCTGCCGAAACGATTTTTACAGGCATCCCACAGCATACCGAAGTCTGGATGAGCCATGGCGACCAAGTTGATCAAGTGTCAGACGACTTTATCGCACTGGCCAAAACTCCCACCTGTCCGCTGGCTGCGGTGCGACACAAATCCCTCCCTGTGTATGGCCTGCAATTTCATCCCGAGGTAACGCACACGCCGGCCGGTGGCACGATCCTGTCTAATTTTGTGCGAGTCGCCTGCGGCTGTTCCGGCTCGTGGCGGCTCGAAGATTTTGCCACCAGCGTGATCCAGCAAGTACGGGAGCGGGTGGGCAACCATCGGGTGATCTGCGGGCTCTCGGGTGGCGTCGATTCAGCCGTGGTAGCGGCGCTCTTGAGCCGGGCCATCGGCGATCAACTCTCCTGCATCCTCGTCGACAACGGCCTGCTTCGAAAAAATGAGGCGGCCGCTGTGATCGATGAGTTTCAAACGCATTTCAAAACCGACCTGCACGTTGTGGCGGCCGAGAACAAATTTCTGGCCGTGCTCGCGGGAGTCACCGAGCCACAAGAAAAACGGCGGCGAATCGGAAAGGCTTTTATAGACTGCTTTGCCGACGAAGCCGCCAAGATCAAAGGCGCAAAGTTTTTGGCGCAGGGCACGCTCTATCCAGACGTGATCGAAAGTGGTGCGGCGATCGATGGCCCAGCGGCCACGATTAAGCTCCATCACAACGTCGGCGGCCTCCCAGAGGACCTGCAGTTTGAATTGATCGAGCCGCTACGAGATCTGTTTAAGGACGAGGTTCGTCGCTTAGGCATCCAGTTGGGACTGCCGGAGCGGATCGTTTGGCGGCATCCGTTTCCAGGGCCGGGCCTGGCCGTTCGCTGCTTGGGCGAAGTCACGAGACCGCGGCTCAGTACGCTCCGTGACGCCGATGCGATCGTGCTCGAAGAAATCGAGCGAGCGGGCCTGATGCGCACAGTATCACAGGCGTTTGCCGTACTGCTGCCGGTGCAGAGCGTGGGTGTGATGGGGGATGCCCGCACCTACGACGATGTGCTGGCCGTCCGTTCGGTCGAAACCGAAGATTTCATGACCGCCGACTGGAGCCACCTTCCCTATGAAGTGCTTGCCAGAATTTCCAGTCGTGTGATCAACGAGGTGCGAGGAGTCAACCGCGTGGTCTACGACATCTCCTCGAAGCCCCCAGCCACGATTGAGTGGGAGTGAACAGCGGCAGTGCCAGAGATCACTCAGAGAGCGTTTTTTGAGCCCGTCGTTTCCGGGTTGCAAACGGATGTTGCGAGAGCGGTTGATGTTTCCCCAGCCCGATCACTTCGAGCTTCAGGCCTGCCTGCTCAAAATCGGCCTGCAACTGATGGAGCCCTTCCATGACGCTATGGTCGACCAGGCGTGTGCCCTCGAGATTCACCACAATGCTGTTGCGTTGCTCGAGGCCCAGCAGAGCGATCTGCCGCCGAAAGGGGATCCAGTTCGTGAAGACAGCTGATCCTCGTGCGTCGATCTGAATCGAGTTTTCCCCCAGCACACTCACTTCTAGGAAGGGTTTGAACATCGACCCTATCGGCAGGCCGTTGAAAACATGCACGCTCAACTTCACGGCCATGCCGATGAACACTCCCACCAAGAGATCCGTCGAGAGAACGCCAACGATTGTGCTTACAAAAATCAACAACTGCTCACGGCCTATCTTGTACACATTGATGAATTCATTCGGCGAGGCCAGCCGGCAGCCCGTGTAGACCAGCATGGCAGCCAACGCAGCCAGCGGCACTTGGCAGATCAAGCCTGGCACGAGCGCGATAAACCCCAACAGGAAAATGCCGTGCCACAAATTGGCCCATCGCGTCTGAGCACCATTGTCGATATTGGCCTTACTCCTGACGATTTCTGAAATCATCGGCAATCCGCCCACTGCCGCGGCGGCAACATTGGCAACGCCAATGGCTACGAGATCGCGGTTGAGTTTTGTTTTTCGCTTCCATGGATCGACCATGTCGATCGCCTTGGCACTAAGGAGCGACTCCAGATTGCCCACCAGCGCAAACATGACCACCCACTTGAGACCAATCAATCGCGTGGACGGATCGGCAAACACAGAGAAGTCGGGAGTTGTGATGGCCGCAAACAGCGTGCGGGGCACATTCACTAAAAAGGCAGGGCCCAGCGGAAATGAATGGCCGGCAAAAGTATAGGTGTGCTCGTGAGACAGCTGCAGCCACATCCCCAAGGCAACGGCCACGACGAGCACGATCATCTGCGCGGGAATCAGACGCAGCCACGCCACGCCCAAACGGCTCCTGAGCACAGGCAGTCCGAAAAGGATGAGCAGACTGATCCCACCAATCAGGGCAATGTCGGGGTTCATGTGAGCAATGGTCTGCGGCAGTTCGAGTAGGATTTTCAGCGGCTCCGCAGCGGCTTTTTCGCCCAAGGCAACCGGCAGTTGCTTGAGCACAATGATCACACCGATAGCCGCAAGCATTCCGTGCACGACCGCCGTCGGGAAAAAGTCCCCCAGCACCCCCGCTCGCACCAAACCCAACACAATCTGGACGAACCCCGCAACGCACCCGACAGCCAAAGTCATCCTGTAGGCGTGCATGTCGGCCGCTGGAATTTGCCCTGCGGTATAGCCAAGAGCCTGCATGGCTCCCAGCACGATCACGATCAAGCCTGCGGCCGGCCCCTTAATCGTGAGTTCGGAATTACTGAGAAATGTGGCAACCCCCGCGCCGACAATCGCCGTAAACACGCCTGCAATCGGAGGAAATCCCGATGCCACGGAAATCCCAAGACACAGTGGCAGCGCAATGAGAAACACAAGAAATCCAGCCGTCATGTCCGGCTTCATGGACTGCACAAAGCCTTTGAAATTTCCACGCGGTACCTCCGGGCAACACTGCTCGGCAACACCCTCTGGCTGCTGAGGTGGACGACTCATATCGTGCATGCGTTGGATCCCTGTGGATGAAAAAAGGAGGGCAAGACAGCCGAACGCGAGCCATCGAGTATCCTGACTCGATGAGAACCGCAGTGGGAGAGTAACATGGCACGAGCCATCACACTGCAAACTTGCCAGAATGTAAGGGTCTGTTCGCTGTGATAGCAAACGCAGAACGCTTATGCATATTTCAATCGTCGAAGATGACCCAGTGATTGCCAAGGCCGTGCGCACCGCCATCTGCGAGGCGGGGCACGACTGTACGTGGGTGGCCGATGGCGAGGCTGCGATCCGCGACAACACACTGCTCTCGAGCGACATCGTCGTCCTCGATTTGATGCTGCCAAAGATTGGCGGCCTAGAAGTATTGCGGGCGGCACGTGCCGCAGGCGTGCGCACGCCAGTGATCGTGCTGACGGCGATGGGCACCGTGCCCCACAAGCTCGAGGGTTTTGAAGCTGGGGCCGACGACTATCTCGTCAAGCCATTTGCCATCGACGAGTTGCTCGCAAGGATTGAGGCCATCCACCGCCGCACAACGCTCAAGCCGACGATGGAACTCGAAGTGGGCGATCTCCAGTTGAGCCTGTCCACAAAGCGGCTGTCGCTGGCTGGCAGGGTGATCGATCTCACGCCAACCGAGTTCAGCATGCTCGAACTATTGATGCGATTTACGGGGCAGGTTGTGACGCGGAAGATGCTCTGCGAACATGTCTGGGGTTTCGACTGGGACGGACCAACCAACGTGATCGAGGTTCACATTAATCGACTGCGAGGCAAGATCGACCGCGGTCGCGACGACTCCTTCATCCGCACGATTCGAGGCCGCGGCTATGCCCTCGCGACTGGTTAGAGCTATTCCATGGGCCACATTGCGGGTGCGGCTTACGCTCCTGAACACCGCAGTGGTGCTTCTCGCCACGCTCGTTTCGCTCGTGGCTGTGCGTGTGGCGAGCCGAGCGGCGCTCTATCGCGAGGCCGATGCCGTGCTCCGCGGCGAGGTTGGAGAGATCGCGATTGCCCTGCAGGATTTTTCTCCCGACACCAATGCCGTCATTGCCGAGTTGCGCCGCAAGGCGGTGGGGCACGAAGAGCGGGGCTGGTTTACGCAACTGCTCGACGGCAACGGCACCACGATCTGGAAGAGCGATGGCTGCCCTCGCGAAGTGGCCGATTGGCCCGTGTCACATGAGAAAATTGAAAATCTTGTGCAGGTTGGCCCCTACCGCTTTGCCAGACGGCGGATCACCAATTCAGCACAAGAGTCGTTTCATGTGCGGATTGGGATGCCAACGGTGTTTCTGGATGAGGACGTTGATTCCTTGACTCGCATCCTCATTCCGGTGGGGCTTGCAATCTCGCTCCTCACACCGCTGGCCGGCTACTGGCTGGCGCTGCGTGCCACCAGTCCCATCGCCGGAATCCTGCGGACTGCCGAGCACCTCAAGCCCACGCGGTTGGGCGATCGGCTAGACGTACGGGGCACACACGATGAGCTGGATAGAGTGTCGTTGACGATCAACCGCCTCCTCGACCAAGTGGCTGGCTACGTCGAACGCCAGCAGCAGTTTGTGACCGACGCGGCCCACGAACTGCGGGGCCCGCTGGCGGCCATCCAAAACTCGCTGGAGGTGGCTTCCGCGAAGGAACGCAGTTCCGAGGACTACCGCGCCACGCTGGACGTCGTGCTTGAGGAAACAAAACATCTTTCCAAAATGGCCAATGATTTGTTGCTACTGGCAGAAGGAGAATCGGATGCTCCCATCGCATTTGCAGAAGAAGTTGATCTGGATGCCGTCCTTCGCCAAACGGCCAGCATGTTTGCCGGTGTCGCAGAAGACCGAGCGATTCAGCTTCTGATTCGCTCGCCCCAGAGCCTTTGCCTCCCCGCAGAACAGCGGCAGCTTCGCCAAGTAGTGAGCAATCTGCTCGACAACGCCATTCGCTTTACGCCTGCCGGCGGATGCCTGACACTCTCCCTAGCCCTCGATGCGGCAAGCCAGGAGGCCGTGCTGAGTGTTACCGACACCGGCTGTGGTATCCAAGAGCAGTATCAAGCTCGGGTATTTGATCGCTTCTTCCAAGCCGATGCGGCACGCGATCGTAGCAAGACCCACCGGGGCGGCGGGTTGGGCCTCGCCATCTGCCGCTCAGTCGTAGAGCGGCATGGAGGCCGAATCGATCTCACCAGTCAGATTGGGCAGGGCACAACCGTCACCGTCCGGCTCCCGCTGGGACCGCGCCGAGGCTAAACGCACTGCCCACGGCGCCACGCACTTGACTCAGGCACGCCATTCTCCTCCTGTTGCCCAAATTAATTCTTGATATTTTCCTCACAATCAAGTTTGGTGAGAAAAGGCTCCGATGAAGTGGTCTGGAGCACCTCTATCGCTTATGAGATCTTTGCCGTGAAATCCAATCAATTGGACTGCGGACCCTGTGCGGTCAAGTCCGAGCATTATCGACGGCACTTTGCGGTGCAGACCAGTCTTGCACGTGTCCTTCTGCGAGGGATCCTGCTTCTGGCCAGCCTGCTTGGAAGTGCCCAAAGCGGATTCTGCGCAGAGGATTTTCTGGTGATCGGGGAGCCAACCGACTCCGCGCCGCTCGAACTCCGCAGTGTGGCCGCAAGGCTTGACTCGTTCGATCAGGTGTCCGATGCCCTGCTCGAAGAGCGTCGCCAGATGGCCGCATTGGAAGCCAGACTTGGGCAACTCGAAAAGAAAACTGCCAACGGCGAGACCGAATCCCTGCCAGCCCCCTCCGCCATAGACAAGCCAAAAGGCAAGCCGACTGACAAGGCCGCAGCTGACACATCGAAAGAAGTGAAGAAACCCGAGGAGCCTTACGAAATCGGCACCGATACAGCCTTTAAGTCGAAGTGGAAAAATACCTTCGAGTCTGAATCAGCTCACAAAGACTTCCGCGTGAAGATCGGCGGCCGCACGCAGGTGGATGCCGTGGCCTTCTCGGCCGGAGCCGGCCCCAACCAACCGGCAGGCCGGGCTGGAGAGGATCCTCAGCTTGCCGACACGGTGAATATGCGCCGCGCCCGGTTCCGCATGGAAGGGCGAATGTACGAAGTCTACGACTGGGCCTGCGAATACGACTTCGTCAATCAGCTCAACGTCAATGCCTCAACGATCCCCAACGAGCGCGATGCAGGTCCGCTGACGGCGACTACTGATCTGTGGATGCAGATCCGAGAGTTGCCGATCTTGGGCACCGTACGAATTGGCAATCAGAAGGATCCCTATGGTTTTGAGCATCTCACAAGCAGCCGCTGGCTCAACTTCATGGAGCGTTCCTTTAGCCAGGACGCTTTTGAAGGCCCATTCAATAACGGCTTCGTGCCTGGCATCCAAATCATGAATAGCGCCTACGACGGCCGGGTAGCTTGGCAGGTGGGCGAATTCAAGAACATCAATGCTCCGTTCGGCTTCTCCAACACCACTGGTGGCAGCCAGACGGTCGGCCGATTCGTCATGCTACCTGTGTTTGAGGATGAGGGACGCAAACTGATCCACCTAGGAGTCTCAGGCCGCACGATGGAACCCCAGCGGCGAGCACCTGCATACGATCAAGTAACGGGCGATCCGACCGGCCCCACCCTCCCGTACACCCGGTTTCGCAGCCGAGGCGACATCCGCAATGGCCCCCCCGGCCCACTCAATTCAATCTACGCCGACACCGGCCTCCTTCAGGCCAACTGGCAAAACATGGTTGGCTTGGAGTTCGTAGGGAATAACGGGCCGTGGTCGTTCCAGTCCGAATACTTTGGCTCCTGGCTCTACAATGCACGAACACCCAGTAAGGCCATCGATGGATTCGAGAATAACAAAGGCATCACCGGCCAACAACCGGCCCCGGGCACCTCGCTTGGCACCGTATTTTATCAAGGCGGCTACGCAGAGGTACTCTACTTTCTGACGGGCGAGAGCCGAACCTACTCGCTGATCGAAAGCCGATTTGACAGGCCGATTCCCCGCAATAATTTCTACGTCGTGCGGGAAGGGGGCCGCAGGGGCCGCCCTGTCGTGAGCGAGGGGGCCTGGCAGTTGGCAGCCCGCTACAACTACCTCTGCCTAAGTGACGGCCAAGTGAATGGCGGAGTCTTGAACGGCATGACGATTGGACTCAACTGGCTGGTCAACCCCAACGCGCGCATCTACTTCAACTACGACTTTACGTACCGCCAATTTGTCAACATCAACAATGTTAACGGTAGCGGCGGCATCAACGGCTTCGGTACTCGATTGGCTTTTGATTTCTGACACCATCATTGCTCCGGATAAAAGGACACTCCATGCGTCGCTCTCTATTCGTGATCGCCTGCGGAGCCTGCGTCTGCTTCGCGTGGGCGTTCGCTCTCTCTGTCGATGCCGGTTGCCCGTGTACAAAACACAGCTGCGATGACTGCCAAGAGTGCGTGCCTGTCTGCACGCCCCGCT
>Ga0209500_10000244_pt1 | contig 49799 bp, 64 predicted proteins | sample S_140212_EF_Meta_FD_187323 | JGI IMG/M metagenome (GOLD analysis project Ga0209500, IMG submission 187323) | Freshwater microbial communities from Lake Simoncouche, Canada to study carbon cycling - S_140212_EF_MetaG (SPAdes) (version 2) | ecosystem: Environmental > Aquatic > Freshwater > Lake ... | reverse complement strand
TGGATGAACGAGATGTGGCCTACGACCTGGGCTATATCATGGGCCTATGCAACTCACTGGGCAGAACCAAGCTGGGTGACATGGTGTTGAATAAATTTGAACAGTACGCATTTTAATCATGCTGAGACAACAGGATCTATATCATCTGTATGCGGGCATCCGTGAGCGTCTGCACGAGATCATGATTGAGCGTCATCCAGATCCCTTGCAGGGCGAGATCCGCAGGGCGATGGCAGAGGAATTGCTGGAGTATCTACACGCCAATGAAGAGGGCCTAAAGGCCACGAACGATTATAAACAGCAGTGGACCAAAGGGGAAGATGCAGAGTAATTTCTATCTCAAATGGTCCGCTTGTATTATCACACTGATAGGCGCAGTATTGACGTCACTACGCATTGACCCTGCGAACATCTACTTCTTGAACACGGGAGCCATATTGTACTTCATCTGGGGCTACAGAATCCGTGAGTGGAACCTCATTGTGATCAATGCAGGGTTCATCCTAATCTACACCGTGGGCATCTATATCTCTTAGCACTCGCTCAGCGAACACTCTCTGTGTCGCAACGCCAGGATGAGCAAGGTCTCTGGCAAAATCATCCACTTGATTGTCAAACATATCTGCCCATGTCCAATGATGCAGGGGTATGTTCAGGCTGTCACACAGCCGCTCCACGGCCCACAGATTCTTTAGGTCCTGCAGGCGTGTGTTTTCCGGATTGGTTATCCAATCGCGATAGAACTGGGCCAAGTGTGGGGGATTCGCATAGTGGCGACCCTGTTGCTCCGCGGGCAACAGCATCACAGCTCGTCCTTGGGGATCTATTATTTCAAATCGATTGGGGGGACACAGCATGATCACTTGACGGGGCAGTAGACGGGGTATCCAATGCTCTGCCATGCGAAACAGAGTGTCCATGCTGGCACCGCTCTGACCCAAATTCCAACAGGGCAGACCCACAGCGTCACACACTCGCTCACACCATATGTCCCTTTGCTGTATGCCTATGCCCACAGTGATAGAACAGCCCAGAGCCATGATGCCTGGCTGTGTGGCAGCAAAAGCCACAGAACGGAATCCCTGTGCATTGAAACGATACTCAATCTTGTGGTGTGGCTCCCAGCCATATCGTGCAAGATCCCCTGCTCGTGTGAGCTGATTTTGCTGCCACAATGCTTCTGTGTCAGGGGGGCACCAAGACCATGTGGTGTTGTGGGGATAGCAACTATTCATATGATTATTTAAGTCCTGCCCATAAATATTCACAATGAAAGCCTACATCATGCTGATCATGCTACTACAACTGGATCCCGACGACGGGCTACCCTACACCACGGCTCTACAGCAGTCTCCCATGACAGAATACTCCACCCTACAGGAGTGTGAGCGAGCGGCAGAATCCAAGCGAACAGAGATGTTGAAAAGCTCAAGGCAGTATCCGGATCTGGCGATTGTGAACATCTTGATCACTTGTGTGGACAGCTCAGAAGCAGACTTCGACAGCACCGACATTGTAATATAATAACTCAACACGGCACATCCTCACCCTTTCCATGGTATTACCAAGCGGGCACCAACGACCCGTTCCAGGCGTAGCCTGCGCCGCAAATTTTTTTGGTAATTGGATCCTACTACCCACTTGCTCGTAAGAGCTACTCGCGACAGCAATTTTTGACATCCTAGCCACTGTACCGTCTGTATCAAGCACGAACGCCCCACTATGACTGTCACCGTTGCCGTGCTCTGCTCACACTTCGCTCGATCGCTTCGTGTTGTGTGAGTAGTGGGAAAGGTAAGCATGGTAGTCTACTGTGAATCTATAGTGTCTACGATATGCAATTATAAGGGCGGAACCAATTGTACTCCAATTATGTTCAGTATATAAAGTGTTGGTAAAACAGCATGACTTTACCTAAGGGGTGGGTGGGCGATTGCTTATATACTACATGAACCGAAACTTATATGACAAGATAACTAGGGCTAGATCGAGCATTAATACTAGCATGAATTTTTGGCGTGAGCTATTGCTCAATGGTGTGTACCTTGCGGCAGTGATTGCTGTGTTGTATATACTGACCTACACGGACATTGTGAGTCATTGGTTGGCTTACTAACTACCCCTCGAAACAAGCGGAATTAGGGCTGGAGTATTACAGCATAGCCTGTCATGCTTAACCTTTTTCCATCTGTAAAACTATCTTTGCTGTGCAAAAACTGTGTCGCACAGCCGCAAACGGCTCTAGTGGGGTCTAGAGCCACCACTCACCACCGACCTCCACCGCAATTAACGGCTCTGCCACGGTGAGTCAATAGCAGTCACATTATGATCTGCTCACGAGCTTAAATATCCGTATGCTCATAGCCATTGTGACCATATGTACTCTACAGCTATTTGTGCTGACCTTTATCATTCGCTAACCCACCTCACTCATGATTGAACTTCTACTGATACTCCTTATTGTGTGCTTGAGTTTGGTAATCTGCCGCGATGCTCTCTAACAGATAAGTACCTCGATTACTATTATGTTAAAGACTTTAATTGCCATCACTGCCATACTACTGATCTGCGCCATCACCGTGTGGATCGTGAGGAGATGCTGTGCTCGTTGTGATGCCCGATCACAGCGGCAGTTTCCCACAGCCTACACACTATTAAAAAGCTCACCTCGGATCATACAGAGGGAGATGTGGGCACTCCGAGTGATTGCAGTATTATCGGTGGTATTTCTACTACTATTATTGACCTCGGTATTCTAATGGATCCCGTGACCTTTCTACTACTATTCAACATCACTGTGTGGCTTTACTGGACGGTGAAATAACCATGCCCGCACTCATCATCATCACTGTGCTGATCATTGTGTTTGCCCTAGTGGTATATCATGGGAGAGCTGAATAATGGATCCCGTGATCATCATTGCGGCTGTGATCATCATTGCCGTTGAGATGTATATTCGCTTGTTATAAGCCCCCATTTTATTGGCCTTTTTCGAGGTTGACGTATTACCAAATGATCATATAATAAAAGCATAAATCAACTTAGGAGAAACAATGAACAATCATGTGAATGAGTTAGTTCAAGTAGTAAACAAGTTCAACCAGCACATCCGCAGGTCATCTGCTCACTATGTGATGTCAGACCGCGGCCTATGCAAGGCACCGGGCAAGGACAATGCGGATTTCCAAAAGATCGTGGATGAGGCTGAGAAGCAGGGGCTGATCCGAGTGACCAAGACTGTGAGATCCACATTCTTGCACATCTAGTTCCGGATCCACTATGCTGGGCCATATCCAAAGATCCACACCCAAGATATAGCCCACTATAAATACCCCACCAATAACACACTAATATCATGCGACATAACCCCGAGACAGGAGCCACTAGGGTCACTTAGCCCTAGTGTTCTCTACCACAACATACAGTCACAGCCCGGGCGGCTTCGCCGCTCTCCTCACCCCTCAGCTATGCACTAACCACAGGGCTCCCCTGATGCTCAACCACAACTAATAGTCACCCCGTCACATGCAACATGGTTGGTGATACAGCATGGCACTTACCACTGAGTTGATCTCCCTGGCCCAGCTCCGCACATATACAATAGCACAGTCGACCCCACAGCCCAGACCCCTGACCCCGGGTGTTGGCTTCAGCTGTGGTTATTGCTGTGTGGATCCTGCTGTGATCCTAGGAGGGGTGATGCCCCCGGGTCTATCAGAAGTGGTGCACAGGGTCTCACAGTGGTGGGGGGTGGCGAGTGGTGGCTCAGGTCAGTTTACCAGGTCGTCGGTTAGCTTTTTTATTTTTATTATATTTTTTTGTATTTTGTAACACCATGGTGTAAAAATCACCACCTGGATGATAAAATACCCGGGTATTAAAAAAAATGCAGCGTGTAGGAATACCCACTAGTACCCAATTTCTCACAGTGTAAAAGTGACCACACCCCAGTGTACCTCAAATTTGAAATTTTTGCTGCTGTATTTTTTTACTCGGTGCTGACCCATCGTTTGCCACAGTAGTAGCACACAGCCGAATAGGTGCCATCCGATCTCTGTTTTAAAGTGTAGTACACCTTCGGATGTGTGGGTTCCTCTTGATATGCATCGTAGCCATCGCAATACACCTGTGTGTCCTCATGTTCCATGCTTGTAATTAGCGGGTCGGTTGACACATTCAAAAACATGTGCTACTATTGGGCTAAGTAAACAAGAACAAAGTAAGGTAAAGAAGTAGAGACAAACACAGCTAGTGCATTCAGCACCGGGCTTATTTTCCCCACTAACATTACAGTACATAATAACAACACAAGAAAGAACAACAATGACACAAGGCACAGTAAAATGGTTTAATGCCCAAAAAGGTTTTGGATTTATAGCCACAGAAGACAAGGATGTGTTCGTACACATATCAGCAGTACAAGCAGCAGGCATGGACACTCTCAACGAGGGTGATGCAGTGATGTTTGAAGAGCAATCAGGACCCAAAGGCCCATCCGCTATCAATCTATCAGTGACACAGTAACACAGTCACCACACCACAGTGAGCAGTGTGTTTACCAAAGGTTGACAACACTGCTCGTTGTGCTACAATACACTCACAAACAATAGGAGAACACAAATGAACAATTTGTTTACATACAGAAACATAGGCATTGCAGTAGCAGTGTTATTGGTTGTGATAGTGGCCTACTATGCTGTGAAGCCCAAAGCCACAGTGGCACCAGCTGCCAAGCCAGCAATCACAGCACCAGTTACACCAGCTGCACCAGCTAAGAAGTAATCCTACCCCACAGCGTGGCCAGTGAGCAGTCACGCTGTGACTCAATCAAATATCTCTGTTGCTGCAGTTTACGTCAATAATTAAAGATATCATGCTGCTTAAACTAGCACACCACATCGACACTGCCACAGAAACACTGTCACAGATCTATCGATGGTTGATTGTGGCTCTGGTGATCACAGTGATCACGGGCATAACAGCCAGAACTGCTGTGGGTGTCACACTGGAGTGGACTGAAGAATTGCCATGGCAGATGTATGGCATACTGATCATGTATGGCATCAGTCTCAGTCTACTGCGAGGATCGCACATAAGGACAGATCTATATTGGAGACGTTGGAGTGTACGCACACAGGCCACAGTGGACCTGGTCAGCTACATCACACTGTTTTTTCCCAGCATCGGTACCATCACGTGGTTGGCATGGCAAGCAGGCATCTACAGCCATGGAATAAAAGAAGGATCTGGATTGACCATGCTGAACCTATCTGTGTGGCCATTCAAACTGTGCATAGCCATGGGATTGACTCTGCTGGTGTTGCAGGGCATCAGTCGATGCATACACTGCGGCCATGTGATAAAAACAGGGCACACTCCCCGCAATCTGCATCATGAGGTAGACATTTAATGTATTGGTTAGCACCAGCCATGCTGTTGTGCATGATGAGCAGTATATTCATAGGGATACCTGTCAGTTTTACACTGATATTTTTAGCACTGACTTTTGGCTATGCGGGTCTAGGACAGCCGGTGTTTGATTTAACCTATATACAGTTAATGAGCAGTTTCAAAGATGAAGTGATGATCTCTATCCCACTGTTCATATTCATGGGCTACATGAGCGAAAGAGCCGGATTGGTAGAGAAACTGTTCATCAGTTTAAAAAAATTATTGGCACCCATACCAGGCAGTCTCTACTATGTGATCATTGTCACAGCAGTGCTGCTGTCCATGGCCACAGGAGTGGTAGGAGCATCAGTGACCATACTGGCTGTGATGGCAGTGCCATCCATGATGAGATTGGGCTATGATCAAAAAATCAGTGCCGGAGTCATAGCAGGTGGAGGCAGTTTGGTATGCATACCACCCGCTGTGCCACTGCTGGTGATGGCACCCACTCTGGGTGTTAACATCAACGATCTCTATGCAGCCAGCTTTGGACCTGGTTTCCTAGCAGCTCTATTAATGATGCTGTGGATAGCACTAAAACTTTATAGAAATCCCAGCCTAGGACCAGTGATACCCGTGAAAGACCGAGAAGCCATAACATGGCGTATGATCAAAGACACACTGCTCAGCGTGGTACCCTTGGCTCTATTGATTGTGGCCACACTGGGCAGCATGCTGATGGGATGGGCCACCAGTACAGAAGCCAGTGCTTGTGGTGCAGCAGGAGCCATGATTCTCAGCATGATCTATAAAAAATTCAGTTGGTCAGCAATGAAACAGGCCTTGGACAACACAACCAACACTGCTGCAGTGGTGATGTTGCTGGCCATTGCGGGCAACATTTTTGGTTCAGTGTTCACCAGTCTAGGAGGTGATCATCTCATATCTAATTTTTTAATCAATTTGGATTTTTCGCCCACTGTTACTCTAATTGTTATTTTGTTGGCCTGCCATCTGTTGGGATGGCCTTTTGAATGGCCTGTGATTATTTTAGTTTTCTTGCCAATATTTCTACCCACACTGATTGCTTTAAATGTGGACTTGATATGGTTTGGAGCACTGCTGGGGTTGGTTATACAAACAGCATACATGACTCCTCCGGTAGCCATGACCGGATACTATGTTAAACAAGCAGTGCCACAATGGGATTTAAAAATGATATTTAAAGCCATGCTGCCGTTCATGTGGTTACAGGTACTTGCTGTGGTTATTGTGTTTATATGGCCTTCTATAGCCACGTGGTTCCCAAAATATTTGGCTCAGAATCAAAAGCACACAATTAAAAATCAAATAAATCATAGTATTAAAGAGCAAGAGTTAGACATACTAGGTAGTATGAAATCTAAGTGATTGTTAATTTAAACAAAAAAGAAAAAGGAAAAAAATGAAAAAAATAATAATAAGTGTATGTTTGTTGTTGGCAACAACGGTGATTGCATCAGCACAAACAACTCTCAAGATACAGAGTTCATATCCCGCAGGATCTACCTGGCATGATCATTCTGCCATGTGGGCTAAAAGTGTAGAAGCACTAACCAACGGGTCATTAAAAATTGATTTAAAATCAGCAGGACAAATTGTTCCAGCATTTGAAGTATTAGATGCTGTGAATAAAGGTGTTCTAGATGGAGCAGACACACAGAGTTACTACTTTGTGGGCAAAGACAAAACACTAGCATTGTTTAACAGTCCGGCCGGTGGTCCATACGGTATGGATGGAATGGACTTTTTAGGATGGTTCTATCATGGTGGTGGATTTGAATTATATCAACAATTTTACAAAGAAAAATTAGATATTGATATAGTAGGCTTTCCTTTCTTACCAACACAAAATCAACCGCTGGGTTGGTTCTATCGACCGATCAAAGACTTGGATGATTTAAAAAACTTTAAATGTAGACAAACTGGATTAAACACAGAACTCTACAAAAGAATGGGCATGCAAACAGTTAGTATGCCTTTGGGTGAAGTTGTAGCAGCAGGTCAAAAAGGTGTAATCAACTGTGCAGAGTATCAAGGTCCTGTAGAAGATTTAAAAATGGGCATGCAAACTGTATGGAAGTATTATTATCTACACAGTCATCATGAAAACTCTAACACTGGAGATTTAATGATACGAGGAGATGTATGGAGAAAATTAACTCCTCAGCAACAGCAAGCAATTAAATCTGCAGCTCATGAGTCATATGTTTTATGGTTGGTAGACATACAAGCCAAGAGCGGTTCTGCTTTAAAAGAGATGGTTGAAAAATATGATGTTAAAGTTATGAAAACACCAAACGACATATTAAAAGCAGAATTAAAAACCGTTGATGAAATTTTTGCAGAAGAATCAAAAAATAATCCATGGTTTAAAAAAGTTTTAGAAAGTCAAAAAGCATGGGCTTCTAAAGTGGTTCCTTATAAACGTGTGGGATTCATACCATACACAGATGCCGCAGATTATTATTGGGGCAACAAGTAAAAACAATATCACACAATTCGGCTCAGCAATGGGCCGAATTGTATCAGCACAAATTCTTTTAAATATATGCATATGCATACAATTGACAACCAAAGTCCGTATTATATAAGATTTTCTACTCCGTCATTATCCACAATATTGTTGTGGCTGCAAAAAAATATTAACAATCCCAAAGTGTGTAAAGACTATCCTTTTACTGAAAGAGCACAGAGAGAACATAATCGCAAACAGATTGATCTTACAGATATTTGGACAGATATACCAGGCAGTAATATTATTCCGTGGAGTCAGCAAGGAACTATATTCATTACTCCACCCGGAGGTGGTTCTAAACTACACAGAGATATGAGCCTCAAAGGACCAGAGTGGGACGATCATATGGGATTAAATTTTCCTATTATCGTACAAGACAACCTCTGTCAAACTTATTGGGTAGACGATGCTGTTTTAAAATCACACACAGACATTGAATACATTACTTCACACAATGTATTAGATCCTATAGAAAGATTCGGTCGACTACCTATTGCTCGATCAGTTAGTTTAAAAACAGATGAAGCCATGCTGGTTAACACTGCCATATGGCACAGCTGGCACAATAATTCACCACACTCTCGTGTAATCATGAGTTTAAGAGTAAAAGAAGATAAAAAGCATTGGACGTTTCAACGAGCCCAAGAAGCGTTGTTTGTTAATTAATTTAAACCTAAATGATCAGGCACAGCATCTAAACTCATCTGCACACTGATTCTGTCACCAGTTAAGTTTTCCACACTATGCAGTATACGAGTGTCTAGAATAGCCCAACAACCTTCTTCCAATCGACTGGAATCTAATACTTTTAATTTACTGTAATCGCCCACACGAGCATGCGGTTCCCTCATAACAGGATAGCCGTCTTCTTGCCAGTAGGTCAGTGTGGCACCACCATCTTGCACCAAATACTGCAGCACATATTTGCGTGTTTGATCTGTGTGTACTCCTGCAGTGCCTGGGTTGGCTGATCCAAATGCATAACGTATGCCCACATCACGATACACAGGAGTAATGTTATTTTTCAACCACAACTCTAATTCAGGAGACGCCATACATATAGGATTGCGTGCAGATACCACTATGCTGCCATCTTCTTTCACGTGTGTCCAGCCGGGATAATCCCTTAGAATGTCTGTAGGACCATGAGCCAATATAGAATCAGTGAACTGTGTAGGTACAGGGGGAAGATTGAGCACTTTAAAATACCACATATTGCCAATATTTATAAGTGTCTAATTAGGGATAAAATTTTTGTAAATTATAACATTATAAGCAGTCACATTAGTACCCCAGGCACATTCTTAAATATTTCATGCCCAGGGTATTCTATCACGAACACAATCTAAGACGCAGTGTGCATGATTGGTTCAGCCGTCGCAAACGCTGTTTCATGCATCACTATCACACAGTGAGCCAGGGCCGCACACCCGAAGATTGGATCAATCTCAACACAGTGGCCGGTTGCCGATACCATGGTTGGGTGCAGCTGAGCCACACACATCGCGGAGAATTGTGGAGTTATGCCACACAGCAGCATCGCACCCTGATCACCATGCGAGTGCCCAGTGAACGATTGCTGTGGCCAGAACAGTATCGCAAAATTGCCAGCCGCCTGCGCAGGGAACAGAAACATTGGGAGCAGCAGATACAAGGACTGGTGAAGACACATCATGATCAATACGGTTTTTGGATTGGCTAAACACTTGTTTTTATTGAACATTTTCGCACTGCTCATCGGTTGACACACAGCAGCAGTGTGTTAAAATAATACTTTAAACAAAGACAAATTAATTATGCTATTAAAAAATATGCCTGCCACTGCAGCTTCTATGGTGGCCCAAGCTATGGCCCAAGAGTTGATCTATCAACCTGTGCCTAGAAAACCTAACCCCATGGTAAACATCAATCCTTTAAAAAGAGGATCTGGCAAAACAGTTACACTGGAAGATAGAGTAATAGAATTAGAAAAAACAGCAGCATGGAAGAAAAATATAAAACAGTGGCAAGAAGAACAAACACTGTTTGATATGAATCGATTGCCCAAAGTGGCTCGAGTCCCTCTAGGGGATCTATTAATAGATGAAGATGTGCAGCGACCACTAGATGAAAAACACTGTGCCAAAATAGCCAAACCCGGACCATTTGATCCTGCTCTGTTGCAAACACTGCAATGCATTAAACGATCAGACGGTAAGTTTGTCAGCACAGATGGTCAGCACACAGGCGCAGTGCTATCGGCTCTACTCAACGCCGGCGTAGCAGGCAATATTAATTGGAAAACTTTCGAATTTAATGTGCAATATATAGAAACCGATGATCTAGCGTTTGCAAGAAGAGCATTCAGTGTATTAAATGGCAAAGGCAAAAAAAGACAAAGCGCCTACCAACTTTTAAGAAACGATGTGTATATCATTAGAATTGATGGCAACACCTCTGACGAAGAAGAAGTAATTACAGAAAAAAAAGTGTCCATAGCAGAATCTAATGAATGCTTCCCTGTAGAAGAAGACAGCCCGTTGTGCAAATATCCCAGCACGTTTACAAACATAGCCACATTTAAAACAATGACCAATGAAGAAATAGATCTATCCACTAAATGGCACAACAAGTATTTTCATAGAGATCCCATTCACGTTAGTTTATTTTTTATATTCAAAGATCTGTGCAGAGATTTTAATTCAGCCAAACTACCCATTACAGAAAAATTACTAGAAGAATTAGCAGGATTAATTCAAAATTTATTTGTAGACCTATCACAATATTCTTCTAGCGCTAAAGAAGCATATAACAGGTGGCATAAAAATAGATATGGATATCTAGGTAGTTGGAACGATGATGCCTATGCTTGCGGGTTATTACATCTCTATAAAAAATTTAAAGGACAAGAAAAACTACCTTTAACTTTATTAGACAGGTTTGACGATTTAATAAATTTCTTTGATGAAGATCTGTTAAATCTAGCATCATAAAATGTATCATCTTTATCTTGTAAAAGGCATAGGCGGACGTATCGGATTCGGTATAGCCACCAATATCAAAGACAGAAACAAACACTATTCATCACACAGTGGAGACATTGTGACATTTCCTGTAATATATGGAGGCCTTAGAAGTCACGCAAAAGCTATCGAAAAAACTATAAAAAACGAGCTATCTGATCATATATGGTATGTGGATGATTGGAAAACAGAATGGCTAGATAAAAAATACGATGAAACTTTTTTAGAAAATTTTGTTAGTAAAACAATAGAAGAAAAACATTGCAAGTTAAAAATAATTCATAGGAATTATAATTTTACTTTAGACAATAGTTAAACAGCCAAATCTTTATTAAGCAAATCAGTAATCAGCATACAACCTGGAGAGTGTGTGATACACAGGCTAGGTTTAGCTTTTTGAATCACAACCTGAGGAGTTACTCCACACGCCCAGAACATAGGCACATGATCTTCAGGCAATGTATCAGGTGATTCCCCCCAATTGGGTTGATATAAATTTTTTATTCCTATAGCACTAGGGTCACCCACATGTATAGGAGCACCATGCACAGAAGGAAATTTACCTGTAATATGCATTACTTCTTTTATTTGATTTTTAGGGAAAGATCGCATGCTCACTACCATAGGACCAGAAAATCTCCCAGCCGGATTACATTGTTGATTAGTAATATACATAGGTACAATAGTACCTTTTTCAATATGAGGCAAACGAAACCCTGCTTCTAATAATGGTAATTCAAAACTAAGACTACATCCTAATACAAATGCTACAAGATCTGATTGCCAATAAGAATCAATATCAGTGGGTTCATCTACTAATTCTCCATAACGAAAAACTCGATATTTAGGCAAATCAGTACGTATGTCTAATTCTCCTAATGTACTATTTAAAAATGGATCTCCCGGAGTACCCATGCCAATAAGCGGACAAGGTTTAGGATTACGATTACAAAAAGCAGCAAACTCCACAGCATATTCTGTAGGAAGTATAACCAAGTTACCTTGCACATGTTGATTGGCTGCTCCGGTTGTATAACCACAGTATTTGCCTTCTCTGATTATCTCACGAGCTTGAAAAGAATCTTGTATGTTTAACATCAACTAATACTTATAGATGTTTAAAATTCTTTTTGTTAGTCTTGAAATGTTCTTAAATAATTAGATGTTTCAAATATTTGAAAATGCATGGACTCATAACGATTTAGAATGGTTTTACCAAGATATGCAAAAGATTAAACAAACCGAAAGAAGTCAGAGTAGCGATGATCCTAATTATAAAGATCCTGATAGTTTAAGATGGAAGTGTGAAAAAAATACAGAATCAAGGAATCAACTAGAAGAAAAAATTTCAAAACTGTTACCCAAACATCAAATAAATTTTGCAGCTTATGTAGAACAACACAAACCTAACAAATTACATTGCGATAGTTATGGTGGACCGTTTGGTGTTACTTGCATCATACCTCTTTTAAAATATAAAAATGATACTGATCAAACTTTAGTATTTGATTATCTATCAGTAGAATCAGATAACACTAATTCAATATTAGATAAATTACAACAAGAAACAGAAAAAAATATTCCTAAGTTTAGACACACTAAAAAATATAAATTAAATCATTGCAACCCCTCTAAAAATATTTTAAAAAATCCTGTAGATTGGATATCATTATTAGGTGTATTTCCTTATCAATATCAAAATATGGTAGCATTTGATAAAAGATTACTACACTGCTCAAACGATTGGTTATCTACAGATCCAACGAGACAACATAAAGACTTTATAATAATTCATACATATGCAAAATATTAAAGAATCAAAATACTATTTTTCAAAAAATACATTAGAGTCTATAAGAGAAGAAAACTTTCATGGATTATTAAACATAAAACAAAATCGTTTTTATATGTTAAGCACAAACTATTCTTTAACAAAACTTATACAATTTTTATTTTTAAACTATGAATTATTTTGTGTAATTAGTTTTAAAAATTTTAATTATGATGCACATAAAAAAATTGATAACAATGATTGTTTTGAATGGGGAGGATCCCCTCAGATGCACAGAGGATTACAATACGATGTAGATGTGAATAAACCAAATATGTTAATGGTACCAACACAATCGCCAAAGAGTTTTTTTGATATTGATTTACAAGAAAAAATGTTTTTTATTATGAATACACTTATAAAAATAAAAACAAAAATTGATAACTTTAAAGTAGAAGAATTAGATAGAATTAATGAAACAATAAAAGGTTTAGAAGAATTTCAAAACTTTTCAATGATTATATCACCAAATGATAAAAATATATCTAATTTTGTAAATTATGAGATAGAATCAAAAAAAGCAAATCTTTTATTTTTAGATGAGTTTTGGCAAGAACTAATAAAACTTTTATATGAATTTGATTTAAAAAATAAAGACATACCAGTAATATTAGAACAAATAACAGAACTTATTAGAAATTTTTTTTATAAAACCACACATACCAATACTATTAAAGCATTAAAAAATGAAATATACGAAACATTTAATATTAAGATTTAAAAATAAAAACTAAAAATAATCAATATGATATCAGGATCTCTAGGTAAAAACGGATGGATCAAATGGAACTATTATAGGACACATGAAGACCCGTGGCCTGAAGTGGACTTTGATGTTAGTTTTGAGCCACAATACAAATCTCAAATAGTAGATTTTAAAACAGCCGGAATGAATGTGGCTAAAGATATCGGTAGTTCGTATAGTAACATATATCTTGCACTGAGCGGAGGAATTGATTCTGAATTTGCAGCACAATGTTTTTTAGATAGCGGAGTTCCTTTTACACCAATAATTGCAGAGATCAAAGGGTCAAACGAGTTTGATTACTGGTATGCTTGTCGCTGGTGTAAAGAACATAATATTAAACCAATAGTAATAGAAGTATCTTTAGAAGACATAAAAAAAGAAGCAATAAACATAATAAAGAAAACGTTTACAAGGACCGTTGGTCCGATTCTTTGGAATATATTAAATCAACATGTTAAAAAATTAAATGGAAATTTAGTAACAGGCGCTGGAGACATAGAATATTTTCCTGATCCACTTTTTTATGCTGAGTGGATGCATGACGACAAAACCGAGGAAACGTACGATATTCTAGCAGAAAACAATATTATAAATCAAGGATATTTGTTCCAAGAACCAGAAATAATATCCTCAATGATTTTAAAAGATGCTCCGTGGAATTTTTATACATGGACTCCGGAAATAGTGCTGAGTATGATTGCTAACAGAGATCCTAATAAAAACACACAAGAAAATAAAATAACTTTAACAGGTTGTATGCCAAGACCCAAAAATATATCTCTAACAAAAGAATTTAATAGAAGCAATAACGAATTAAAAAACCTTTTTACTTTAAGAGTATTATTAGGAAGAAACGAAAATTATTTTTTGGGAAATAAAGATAATTTGATTAAACTATTATCTTAAATTAAATTTTTTATTATTTTACCAAGTGATCTTTTACACATCAACTTGTGTTTAAACAATTGACAGAAACATGGATGCATGTTACAATAACACTCATATGCCGTTAATTCCCGTAGTAATTGAACAAACATCCAAAGGTGAGCGCAGTTACGACATATTCAGTCGACTGCTGAAAGATAGAATCATAGTGCTAGAAGGACCAATTGAAGAACACTCGGCATCTGTTATTGTAGCTCAATTATTATTTTGTGAATCACAAGCTCCAGAAAGAGACATAACCATCTACATTAATTCACCGGGCGGGTTAGTCACAGCAGGCATGGCTATCTATGACACCATGCAGTATATTAAATGTGACATACAAACCATTGTTATGGGACAGGCTTGCTCAATGGGATCACTGCTAGCATCAGCAGGTACTAAAGGCAAGAGATTAATATTGCCACACGCAAGACACATGATACACCAACCACTAGGCGGAGCATCGGGCCAAGCCACAGATGTACAAATACAAGCTAATGAGTTGTTGAGGTGGAAAGACGAGTTAACTAAAATTTACGAAAAGCACACAGGGCAACCATTAGAAAAATTAAAAGCTGACATGGAGAGAGATAATTTCATGACTTCAGAACAAGCAGTGGCATACGGCCTAGCTGATAAAGTTGTTACCACTAGAGAAGCAGAAAATAAATAGGCAGTAGTTCAATGCCAACCCTCAATTTTAAATGTCTTTAAAGAAAAACTTCTGCCCAAGTCCATGGTTTCACATGAGAGTATTGCCGTCAGGAGAATTGAGATATTGCCGATGGATGGAAGATAAAAAGAATCCTATTGTTAGTAATCTAAATCAAACAGACTTTTTAACATTTTTTCAAAAGGAGATGTCGTTGTTGCGTTTAAAAATGCTGCAAGGAGAGCACGTTCCTTCTTGTGATCAGTGTGCCAAAATGGAAGAACATGGCAAAATTAGCGGTAGAGAAAAACAGTTATTAAAAGTTGGAATCAAATTAAATAATTTTGAAAAAACATTTAAATCCAGTACTTTTTATGATGAATTTGAAAAATCTTCTAAACATCAAGGAGATACAGAGCTATGGCCTCAAGATTGGCAAATTGATCTAGGCAATTATTGCAACAGTGGTTGTGTTTTTTGCAGTCCAACATACAGTTCTAAATTAGCAAACGAATTTAAAAAATTAGGAATAATAGAAGAATTACCTCCTAGGAATTGGACCGACGAAGAAGCAGCAGTGGATAGATTTGTAGAATTATTGTCGCAATCAAAAAAATTATCCTACCTACACTTCTTAGGAGGAGAAACCATAATAACCCCAGCATTTAAAAAGATTTTAATTAAACTGATAGAAAAAGGATTGAACAAAAATATATCTATTGGTTTCACAACCAATCTAACTATATGGGACGACTCAATTGTTGAGTTGTTAACACAGTACAAAGAAGTCAATCTAGGAATGAGCATAGAATGTCTACATCCAATTAACGATTATCTACGTTGGCCCAGCAAGATTGAAAAAGTAAAAGAAATATTAGAAAAATGGATACAACTTGGCAAACAACAAAATTGGTTGATACAATTTAGAATCACTCCTACAATTTTTAGTATAGCACATATTAAAACAATCTATGATTACGCTTATACCTATGATGTTGGTGTAGAGAGTTGCAATTTTTTATATAATCCTTCCTTTATGAGGATGTCAGTACTACCAATAGACGTGAGACAGAATATCGCAAAAGAATTACAACATTGGATCAATAGCAAAAAATTATTATTTGCTGAAGAAAGAATTATTAATACTAGAGACCCAAACAAAGTCAAAGACTATATTCTACAAGATGCAATGAGTTATGTAGAATATTTGCAAAACGGACCAGACGAATCTAGTAGTTGGCCAGCATTAGTATCTTATCTTAAAAAATTAGAAAGTTCTAGAAAAAATTCAATTATAGATTATGCACCGGAATATGAAAAATTTTTACGATCAGCAGGATACTAATTTAAATATTAGGGTGACGCTATCACCAATAAAGGATAAAGATTTTCCTGATATACTTTTAAAAATCAACACAGTTGTATTGTATGAAGGAATATTAACAGAAAATACATCATTTAAACATCAATGGCCGTTAATGGATATTTTTAAAATATCTTTAGAATTAAAAAATAAAAATTATAAATCTTCTTCTAATACTGCAGTGTCTATCAACAGTCTTAAAATAGACGATTTTGATGTTGTGCCTATGTGGACGCAGTTAGCCAAATATTCTAATGACTCAAATGTTACAGCACCCACAAATTATCTAGGATTTAATGGCAAATGGAGTTTAGAAATAACAGAGCCATTCTACAGATGGCAACATAAAATTACAGGACAAGGTTGGCTGTTAAAACCATAATTACTCCTATCAAATATTTGTAACATTAAATATTTTAAATGCTAAAAACTGTACATCTAGATCATGATCTATCAATGATAGCAAAGGCTGATCATCGAGTGAATGAAGCCAGTGCTATCGCCACAAAGATGTATCATGAGAATAGTAAGTTCCCCAAAACGTATGTGCCAGAAAATACACGCATACATCAATTGTGGTGGACACAAGAACAATTAGATTTTGAGTCAATAAGTAAAAAATTAGGTATGACAGTATGCACAGTGAGTAGCATAATTCTCCCACCCGGTTGTGTGATACCGTTACACCAAGACACATTTCATAAATTAAGAACACAATTTCCAGATCACCCCGGACATATGGTTAGAGCAGTGGTTTATGCTACCGAATATGATATGGGTCAATGCACACAATATCTAAACGACGGTCGTATACACAACAGCACCGACTGGAAAATAGGGGACGGAACCATCTGGGACGATCAAGTGCCTCATGTAACAGTTAACGGCAGCATGAAAGATCTTTGCACAGTTAATTTTTCTGGATTTATGGAAGACAAAGATATTGCCGTTTATCCGATTATTTTTTAATTAGAACTTTGAAGGAACAAAGTGAAACACTATCGGGAGCATGCCCCCGATAGCAATTGATTATTATTTTTTCTTAAACCAATTAAGTGGATTTAACTTTTCGCCAAGGTTTTCAACTTTTTCATTGACATACCAACCTGCAGCAAAACCTAGAATGAACGCTATTGTTAACATGCTGTTCTCCTTGTTTAGTTGTATGGATATTTATAGATACTACCAACCCAATATTAATTGTCGTATTTCCGGATCTAGACTTTGAGGACTCCACTGAGGGAACATAGTGATACGCACTAAACATTTTGCAATGTTAGGTATGCTTTGCACAGCATTCTGTATATCCACTGGTATGATATCTGCTGCAGGACAAAATGCTGATGTGAGCGTGTGTAATATGTAACATTCCAATTGCTCAGTCACTTTGATATCATAGATTAATCCTAAGTCGTAAATATTGATAGGCAACTCGGGATCATACACAGTTCTTAATTTGTCTTTAATAGTTTGAATGTATTGCAATCGAGTCACTTCATGATCAATCACATCAGCGAGAGTCTGACTAACATCTTTGGTAATATCATTCATACTACAGTATAACATGACTTTGACAACGTCACAACCTGTGTTACAATTATAAAGAGAAATGTTTAATAAAAGAAAAAAATTTAAAAGTAAAAAAAGATTCAATAAAAAAGGAGAGCATAACAGCAGCTCAACTTTTGATTCTAAAGTACATCACAAGAGCAACCGCAGTTCTGGGTACGGCATGAAACATGGGGTAGAACAAGATCCCTCAGAGTTGCACGGCAGCTCGCTGCAGGGCATGCTGGACAAGTGGAATAGTAAAAATTAAAACTTTAAACTGCCTAATGCTTTACCAATAGCCTCTATTGGATTTTTTGGGTCAGCGGTGTTATTAGTTTTTGATGTTTCCGTAGAAGCACAACTCATAACTAAAAATAAAGACAACACAATTAATATTTTTTTCATAGGTGTTATTTAATATATTATTATAAAAAGCCAATTGACGCAACCACAAAAATACCATATAATAAATATTGAAAAATAAACCAAAGGTCAAATGACTCCACTGTTAAGTTCCGCATTTGTAATATTCCGAGAAGGGTTTGAAGCATGGTTAATTGTGGTATTAGCTCTAGCTGCAACCGGTGGTAATTCTATTCAAACTCGCACAGTATGGATCAGCTTAATAGCGGGTTTTACAGCTACTCTCCTTTTGGGCAGTGCAACTGCTGCTTGGCTGGGAGATCACGCAAATTTAGAGCGCTTTGAAGCTTTAATCGCCATTATAACGGGTGTTATATTAGCTTGGGTAGGGTGGTTTTGCCATGGTGCTGCACAGCACATAAAAGATCTACCCAAACACAGTGCATGGGCACTAGGAACGTCTATATTCTTTATTGTTTTTAGAGAGGGTGTAGAAGTGGTACTATTTTTAACAGGCATATACGCAAACCATCCCAGTATGATGATGATTGGTTTGGGCAGTTTGGTGGGTTTGGTGGGTTTGGTAATTGCTATAAAGGCAGCAGACTACCAAATGAAGAAACTGCCGGTTAAAAGTATCTTTCAAGTTAGCCGTTGGCTATTTTCAATTCTTGCTGTATACTTTTTATATACGGGCATCCACGAATTAGTGGAGCACGGGTTTTAAGCCCCTATAGCTCAGTCAGTAGAGCAACACCATGGTAAGGTGGAGGTCGTCAGTGCAATTCCGGCTAGGGGCACCAAAAGATATGAGATGGCCCATTAATAAACCACCCAAACAATACTGTATGGATCTTACAGTACCTCAACAATCTAAAGGTGACAGATACTGGGTTCGAATCACCACACAAGACTGGACCATAATTACTCAATGGCGAGGATCACCGCAACAGATCGATTATAATATAGAAAGTTGGTATAGTAGAGATGCTCTTGCTGTTGAGGTGCAATTAAACATCGATTAAATATTGAGATGAAATACGGATTTTTTTCTGACAGCGAATTACCAAAATTTATGCCTTATAAGGATTATAAGACAAACTCTTACGGCTATCGTTGTCCCGAGTTTAATAAACATTTAGAAGGAGGAAAAAATGTAATCGTATTAGGTTGTTCACACACGTTTGGAGAAGGGTTAGAAGAAAAAGAAATTTGGGTTAACATATTAGCTAAAAATTTAGAAAACAAACACAGTGTAAAAACACTTCGTTGGTGGAATCTTGCAAGACCTGGAGGCAATGCTGATCAAATGATAAGAATATTATATGCAACTGAGAATTTTTTATATCCTAAAATTATAATAGCATGCTGGCCTGCAATCAGTCGTAGAGAACGGCTTGACTTAGAACCACAAAATTTAACAAGCGATTCCGAATTTTTAAAAATAGAAACTGCAAATACAGATAAAAACAATTTCTTACGTACCGTATTTTTTTTAGAAAAATTTGCCCAAAAAAATAATGCTAAAACGTTTCATTGTTTTGCAGATGAATATATTCCTTTAGAAGGTGATTTAAACATTTTAAAAGATAAAACTATTAAAAATTGCTGGCCAGAATGGAATAAAGATAAAATTATAATTAAAGAACCAAATTTAGCCAAAGACGGTGTACACTATGGCGCAGAACATCATAAAGTGTTTGCAAGATTGTTTCAATCAAAGTTTCAAACAAAATTAAAGTAAAGACCTAAACTCAACAAAATTTTCTTTATTTTTAATTTTATCTAATATTTTAAGTAGTTTTTTATTTTCAGGGTGTGCTTGATCTGCAACTGCATGATTATTAAAATCCAATAATGTGCCCCAATCGGTAATTCTATTGAGAAATATTTTATCAGCACTATATTTTATTCCAAGATCTACAAAGGATTCTATCTCATGATAATTTTTTTGTTGTACTACGAAATGAAAATGTATTTTAAATTTTTTAATTGTTTTTAAAAATTCTAAGTTTTCTAAAAGTTTTTCCCAAACACCGCCCTGTCGCAACTCCTCATAGGTCTGTTTGGTAGCGCCGTCTATGCTAATACCAATCTGTGTGAGATTATCAGTGATGTGTTTAAACTTATGAAAGTTTTTTTTAATAAGCAATCCGTTGGTTTGCATACTGTATTTTAAATTTTGAAAATGTTTAGTCTTTAACATAAAATATCTGTAGACGATGCTGGCAAATGGATCACCGTCAGAACCAATATGCACTTGTATATTGTGTTTTTGAGACTCTAAAAACTTTAAAACTTTATCGATTAATTTTATTCTTTTATTAAATGTTTCACCGTTTTTATAAAAAATCTTTTTTGTTCTACAGCTGGGACAACTGAGATTACAACTATCATCGATGGCCAACCGTATGTGTTTGATTTGTTTAGCAGGAGTATCGAAACCCCACGAATCAGTACCTTTATAATCTAATAGATAAGCACAATGTTTGTTATTACAATATCGATAAGAGTCGTCTAGTATCGATCCCTGAAGCTCTTTGGCAACACTGCTGTCTACAATTTCTTCGAGTGTTTTTATTTGTAAATTTCCGGCAGATTGTGGCAACCAAGAGGTGCATTCGCACAAGTAACAAGAACCTTGTTTGTCTATTAAAACAGTATCGAATGGTCGTGGACAACGTTTCTTTATGTTTACATTTTTATTAATGTCTATACTATATTGATCGAATAATCTAGAATTAATCACTTCTTGAGTTCCGGATTGGTTAAATGATCTAGTGTTACTACTTCGTTGTCTGGCACCACATAAACATCTAGTGTAGGTTCTGTCTGTTCTCGAGATTGTTTTCGTTCGTCGCTGCGTCTACGCAACTCTTCTTGTTTTTGTTGTTTGCGCAGGTTTCGCTCGCCACTCTGTGATTTGTACGTGTAGTGTATACCCATTGTAGATCTCCTGCTGTGTCATCATTGATGTTGTAATTATCTGTACTATTGGCACTGAAAAAATTATTTTTATTATATAATCAATTCTTTAAAGAATTTAACCACTCTACAATTATATCTTTAGAAACTTCCGGTGTATTAGCGTGATTACTCTTTAAAATTTTATAACGATTGTATTGATGATAGGGTAATTTTGAAAAAACATAATCAGGACCAATTTTTACATGATCTGTTGCCCCTTCTATATATAATACCGGAATACTTTTTTTTATTCTAGAAGCAGATTTGACCATATTTCCTAAACCTTGAGGATTAAAATAACTATAAAATATTTCTGCTTCTAATTCAAATGTTCTTTTGCGAGAACAATTAATATCTTCAAATTTTATTAATTCTTTATTTAAATTGTTATTAATTTTACTTTCTACTTTTTTTATTAAATATTCGTGTCGAGTACTTTTAAGTACATAATGTTCTGGAGAGTGTCCGGGAGCAAGGGCTACAATAGCGTCAGCATCATTATACTCTGCTTGATAAGCAAAACAAGCATTGGCTCCCATACTGTGCCCCATCAAGATTATGCGTTCAATTCCCTGCTGTTTGTGTTTTTTAATTTTATTTGATAAATCTTTCAAAGCATCATGGTAGGTTTGGTCATATCTTCTTTGCCTGCTCCATGGCATATGGGGTTTTTCGACTTGATAATTTTCAGATAATAATTTTTTTTCTAATAATCTTAGAGCAGGGGTGGTTGTGCTGGACCATTTACCATGCATTAATATAACCAATGTATTTCTGTTCATGATTTCAAATTATACAATCAATATGTAAAGAAGTCTATAACTAGAAGCAACCAAAATAATAGTATTACCGATTGTCTCGTAATAATTACGTTATATGAGACTGGAACCACTTCAACCCTACGGAGTAAGGATACACAACGCATCAGCTGATCAAGTGTTGCAAGACACGGATAAAATAATTGATCTCATGATGAAATATAAAATTTTAATTTTTAAAAATTTTGAAGCTACACCCGACGATCTAGTGGCTATAAACAAAAAATTTGGCACACCCGTACGTCATGCTAAATGGAGAACCAATGCTCTCAAAACACATCCAGAGATATATGTGTTGCACAATGACAAGACCAAAGGACAGTTAAGTCCTGAGATTTGGCATATAGATCAATCATTCATGCAGTGTCCGCCCACATTCAGTTTCCTATATTCAATCACAGTAGCAAAGGTAGGAGGCACCACAGTGTTCTCAGATCAGTCTGCTGTGTACAGAGATCTTCCCCTAAATATCAAAAAGAAAATCACAGGCAAAGTAGCAGTACACAAACACGCCACTGACTATTTTTCATCTGCTGTGCCCACAACAGAAGAGTTAAAAGAAATGCATGCGGACGGCTTGGTGTATCATCCACTGGTAATGCCTCATTGGATATCAGGAGAAAATTGTTTATTTTCTGTGTATGGTCACATACAACAGATATTAGGATTGACCAAAGAAGAAAGCGATGGGTTGTTAACAGAATTACGCAGTTATGCCACTGATGAAAAATATGTGTATGAGCATCACTGGGACGAAAAAGATTTCCTAATTTGGGATAATATTTCCATGCTGCATTCTGCTCGCGGCACCATAGACAGTTTAGAAGAGCAGTATTCTCGAGAAATGTGGCGCATGAATAGTCGACACGGTGATGCTTAATTTTCAATTGAAATAATTTACAATATCGGGCGAAGGTCCATGGACCCTCACTCCCAATATTGTTTTGTGCTTAGAATGCGTAGTTGATTCCCACAGTCATTAGACCGGGATCTTTGCCCGCACTTGGAGCAGTCATACCATTCATGTACATGGTACTGTTGGCATCGTTGTCCACTCTGCTGTAGGCAGCATACACATTGGCACCTGGTGCAAATGTTTTAGTCACGCCTAGAGTGTAGCCAGTGCCTTGATTGGCAGTGGTTTGAGCACCGTCTTTGGTCATGGCGTACACAGCATGAGCAGCTAGTCCATTGTTATCCAGTGGCACTCTTACAGAGTATACATTGGCAGTGGATTTCACTGTGCTTGTAGTGGAGTTGTCTCCATAGATATAAGCAGCGCCTACTGAAAACTTGCCAAAGTCGTAAGATCCACCAATGCTTTTAGCATCAGTTTCTCCCACTGCAGTGGTTGCTTTCTTTGTGGCGTATCCTACACCCAGTTTAGCAGCACCTGCTGAGTAGGTTACGGATCCAGACGTGATGTCAGATTTAGCATCAGTGGTTGCTGAAGTAGAATTGCCTGCATATCCTGCTTGCAATTGTAGTCCATTAAACAGTGGTGAAATATACCTGATCACGTTGCTGGCATCAGCACCGATCTCAATAGCTGTGCCGTTCACTGGAAAGAAACTGAAGTTTCCAAACTGCCATGTCAATGTGTCTATCTCTGAAGCTAGTGACATGTCGGTAGTTCCCAAACGTACTTCTCCTGCGTTGCCACTCACTCCCACCCAAGCTTCACGAGCGAATACTTGTCCTGTGGTAGTAGTAGAACCCAACGTGCCTGTGTTTGGTTTTAGTGCACCTTCAAGATTGAAGTTGAACTGTATGCCACCTAGGTCCGGTGAGTTGCCTCGAAATCCCAGTCGACTAGTAGATAGTCCACCGTCGCCTGCTCGGATCAATGAGTCTGTTCCGTTGTTATAACTCTGTACGCCAGCGTCCACGTTGCCGTAAAAGTTAAGAACCGGAGCAAATGGTTTGGCCTGTGCTTTGGCTTTTTTGCCAGAAGCAAAGAATATCACCGCCGCGAGGACGATAATAGCCACAAGACCAATTACTATGTTTTTCTTGTTTTTCATTTTTGTTTTCTCCTTTAATTCTTGCGCAAAGCAAGAAACGTGATTATACTATAGATTGTATCAATATTGCAACCTATAAATGTATAAATTTAATTTTATGCTGAGCAACTTTACCAATTGCTTTGTACGGACGGCGTTACAATCTATTAGATTGGTAAAAGGATCTCATCCTAAGCGTCGTTTTTCTCCGGCGTCATGATGAATGGCGCTGCATGTTTAATTATTCCAAAAGACGGTCGAGGTCAAAATCTTTGCACGCTAACTTACGCTGTCGCTTGTTTTTAAAAAATGCGCTGACGCTGCGCTTATTGTTCTTCGTCTGAATGTAGGTCGTTAAGCAGTTGTCTTAATTTGCTGCCTTCTACCGTGGCTCTAATTTTACCCACTTCTTCTCCTTTAGTAGGATCTAATTCTGTGCGAGCATCAGTGGCAGTGCCATCTCCAGATATTTTACTTTTTTGTTTTAACGAATCATACACAGTGGATGTCTGTTTTTTAAATTGATACTGCTCAGTATCTTCTGGTAAATCTCTAATTCTTAAAGTATCCAAATCAAACTCTAAATCCACTTTCTGTCCTACACCACTAGAACTTCTAGTTTTCATAAACTGTAATTGATATCTGCCACGCTCTTTCATTGCTCGGCTAGTGAATATACCAAACACGTTGTCTGCTGTTTGTACTTTAGACAAGCCACCTGCTATGTGACTGTGATCAAACTCAATTTCCTCTACAGATGCTCTATTCAATTGCGATGCTGTGGCCATCAACATTTGTGATTCTACAGCTAAATTTCTCAACTCCTCTGATACATACTTGTCTTTAATAAACAAATCAGCAGGTGATACTTTTTTACTCTTTGGCATCATAAGATCAAGATAATCGATCAATATACAATCTATTTTCTTTTTAGATTTAATTTCTAATTCTTTTAGATATGTTTTGATATCTAATACTGTGCTACCCGACGGCAAATATTTAATTTGTAGATTGCCTGACTTTTTAGCAAGTAATTTAATTTTCATTTCAACATTTGCAATTTCAGGAAATATTTTTCTTGTAGGGATATTAGTAATCATTGCATCTAATCTCATTGCCACTAACATTTCACTTAATTCAAAACTAATATAACAACAATTCAAACCAGCAGTAGCCCAGTTAACTGCTAGATTTTGTAAGAATAAAGATTTACCTGCACCCGATCCTCCTGCAAATATGTTTAACTCACCGCGATTAAATCCTCCAAACAATTTCTTGTCGATGCTGGGCCAGCCTGTGCTGATTTGTCCATTAGAGTTTTTTAATCGTTCTAATCTACCTCGAGGATCTTCGAAGTAATCTGTGCCTATGTCTCGAGTCAATCCAATGTTGACAGCTGCCTTAATCTTATCTTCTACTGGAGCATAATCACCGTGCTCTAATAAATCTGCAGATTCTAGAATGGCTCGCTCTAATGCTTTGTGTCGAGAAAATGTTTCAAACTCATCTAACAACCAAGCGAAATGAGAAGGGTTAAGGTCTTTGGCTGTTTTTAATTTAATATCAAATTTAGCATTGACTTGATCCACTTCTGGCAATACTTTATATTGTTCAGCATACTCTTTAATAAATTTAGCAACAGGCATTAATTTTCTATCAAAATTATTACTGTCAAATATATTCTGTGCTCGTGCAAATGACTCTGCATCTGCCAGCATCATTTCTAAATATAATTTCTGTACATCAAAAGTATAATCAGCCATAAATTTTTATTTCTTTATACAATTATAACACATTTTCTATTTGAATCCACTCTAAAAATGTTTTTGGAAATACCGTTAAATCAATATCTTTACGTCTTTTTGTAAATTCGTATAAGAATTCTTTAATATTTTGCCTTTCCATTTCGTTGGGTTCTTTCTTTATTGATCTTAATATAGGCTCATAAACATCTTTTGGTAATGTTAATAGATCCTGTTCGATTAATGCTTTACTATTTTTATCAATAATATGTGGACTCATCATTCTAGGTTGATAAGCAAACGTTACAACTATTTTATGCGATTTAAATAGCTCATAAAATTTTTTAAATCCAAATATTGTAAGATTTGACAACGTTGAATGAAACTCAAAATTAATTTTTTCTTTTTTTAATATATCAATCTTATCGGAAAATTCTACCCATTTTATCCCGTATCTATTAAACTCTAACAATTCTTCTATATTCTCCGAGCTAACTTTTATCAAAAGATTTTTTACTTTTTTTAATTTTTCGAGCATGCCCATAAATCTAGAATTGCTAACACCTAATCCTGTATACAATTCTATCTGTGTTGAGGAAGGTAGATTTATTTTTTCTAAAACATCTATAAGAGCATTGTCTAATAATGGTTCACCTCCAGTTACTATTAATTTTTTTAATTTTGATGAAGCTAGTTCTATTTCTTTTAGTAAAATTTGATAATGTTTTGTATTTTTTAATTTTGACTGACTAATTTTTAACAAAGTTTTATCTTTAATATTACCTTGATATCTATCATCTTGTGAGTCTGTAAGATTATAATTGCCATTATTAATAACGTCTCTCCTCCACGCATTGCTGTATTCTTTGCAGCAGTATGAACAAGTTAGATTACAATCTGCTCCTATAGTTAAATCAATTGTTTCTGTCTGAGTAACAGTTTCTTGATGTGTTTTTTCTACCCCTCCTTGATAAAGTCTTGGACTTTGTGCACCATGGTCTTCTGCTGACCAACAGTTTTGCTCACAACTGGCATTGCGCTCATTCTTTAACATTTGTTCTCGTTCAAACACATTTACTTTGGTATTAAAAAGGTTTCCTGGATTTTCTTTAAGCCAATCAAAATCAATTGAATGTGGAGCGGCTGCATGACAATTATATGTTGTTTTAGATCCTAAATCTATCTTTAGGAATTTAAATTTCATTGAGCAATAATAGTTTCTATTGTCCATGTTTCTTTCTCTTTAAATCTATTTTTAATGCTGTGGATTCTGTAGATTTTAATATTGATTGTAAAGTAAACAACCTACCATATTTAGATACAGCATCAGCAACATCGGTAATATTTTCATGCCATTCTGGGAACGCCACACTCCAACCAAACTCTTTTGCTTGATCTATAAGTTTTTGTCCTGGTTGATCTCTATCCGGTACTACAATTACCTGTCTGTTTAATCCTTGTATCAGTTCTCTTTGTGTATCGTTAATCTCTGATCCTAGAATTGCCACGCCACCCAATGTTATAGCATCAAACGGTCCTTCCACGACCAACACAAACTTTCTTTGCCAGTCTTGAGCATCTAGATTGAATACATAACCCGGCTGTGTCTCTGTATAATATTTTATTTCTTTGTTGCGAGTATCAAATAATCTTCCTGTGTATCCTACCACTTCACCATGCCAATAAAACGGCACAATCACTCTACGATGAAAATCAGCAGCTTGGTCCGGAGAGTAAAAGAAATCATACCACTCGGGTGCTATACCTCTACCTTTTAAATAATTCAATAACTGATCTATTTTTTCATACTGTGCAGTTGTGAGATCTTCTGCAACATATTTTTCTAACCAGTGTTCTAATTTAAAACTGTTCTTTGGTAGTTCTTTTTTTTGGAATGAGACGAATTTCTTTTTTTCATACTTAACATCGGCTTCTTCATGGCGCATGGCCTCTATAGCTAATTTCTTAATAGTATCTTCAGCAACACCCAACCAACCCATGAGTGTTTTCATTTTGGTTGATAATTTTCTACCAATCACGTAAGATGCTGTGTAACCACAATTGAAACAGTGATAGCTTAGTGTGCCATCTGCAGAAGTCATTACTCCTCCACGTTTTCTTTTATCTGGAGATTCCCCATTGTATACACAACACGGGGCATTAAAACTCATCCAGCCTGACGGAGTTTTCTTACGCCCGGCCGGCAACGATGTCAGGATTGTAGACTGAATCAGATTCATTCTTATAGTTTAATGTCTATAAAGGATTTTGTCAATTTGTCCGGTATTACCAGAATTATTCGCCCAACTAAATCTTACATTCTGATAAACACCTATAAAATTATAATAGGTAACCCCTGAAGCGTTGTTAAAAGTGATTGGCGAAGACTGATCGATTGCTGTGATATTGAAATAATCAGAATCGGTAGGTAGTACTGACATAGTACCTTGAATTCTTAAAGATCCTGAAAAAGATTTTGTGTATACTGCAATTGTGTGTAGAGCCACATTATTATTAATTCCTGGATTAGCATCTATTGCTGAACTTGTTCTAGATAAAGGCCCCGTTGTACTAGTAAAACTAGCAATCTCTTCACTGTTGATCATATCAGGATAAGCACCATCTAATACTTCCACAGTACCTGCAGCATTGTAGGCAGTGTCGGCAAATGTCACTGTTCGAGAGTTATCTGTTGCAACTTCTCTAATAGCATAATTGTAAAACTTTGCATCTAATATTAAAAGATCACCCTCTGTTACAGTTATACTAGCAGTACCTTTACTAGAGGTTGAAGAACCGTCATCTAAAATAGTTAAGTTTCTAGTTAAAACAGATTGTTTAGTTTCTGAATCTATCAACACAAATTCGTAAGTTTTAGCTGTTATATCCTGTGCTTTTTGATCTTCATTCTTAAACGTAAAAGTAAGCGGATTTGACACTCCTTTATACAGTTTTATGCGTCTATCGTACACAGTAGAATTCCTTCCATGATAACCAGATGTGTATACTATTACCACATTGTTTAGTAAATACCTTGATACAGTTTGCATAGTTCATTGCTCACTGTATTTATTGAATATACTATGAATGAAATTTTTGAAACATTAAAAAGTAAGTTTCCGTTCTTATCCTTAATACGCAAAGGGGATTTAGAATTTATAGGAATTGTACAAAATCAAGACACCCAAGTAACCAGCTTCTATGATTATGGAAGAATCATGTTACCAGCAGATAAAATGAAATTCTTAAAATTAGGAGAAACTTGGTGGTGGGAATCTAATAGAAAAATACCAATTAATATATTCCTTAAGAAAGACTTTACTTATTTTAAGCCAACACTAGTAACACTATCTAGTAAAGATATAAAAATAGTACATGGACCTGTTGTGAGATTGGAAGATATATCCAAAAAAAGAATCAAACGCAGAACTATACAGTTAATGCGTCGACCTGTTTAATTTTTATTTCTCTTTATTAAATTCATCTGTACCACAATAGCTTGGGCGTATGCAACAGCATGTGATTTTTTAAAAAAATAACTGTCGTCTTTCGGTTTCAACCAAACCTCTTTTAATATTTCCAGCCAATACTTGTGCATGAGGTGACGTTTGGCCGGTCGTATGATCGCTAATACAGCTGCCAACTGCTCAATGTTTTTAGGTTCCAGTTTAGATACTATATCAAAATGACCATTGATATGAAACAGTTGATCCACAATGTTTTTATCTTTTAACATATTCCAGTCTGGTTCTTCTAACATTAACTCTACTAATTGTTGTTCTGTCCTTATAGCTTCGTAGAGATTTACATTTAATAAATCTATTTTAAAGTATCCTCGTTCTTCTGCTCTTTTGTAATCAAAACTACAGGAATTTAACATCGGATCTACAGGCACTTCTTGAAAGTATACTCCTGTTTTGTGTTTTTCTATTTCTTCATCTTTAATAATAGAAGCTGGCACATGTTTAAACAACTTCAGTGCGTGGTCTCTATTTGCAAAATCTATATCTACATCAGGCATCAGTTATATTTCTTTCTATTAGTTTCCGATCTTATCAATGCACCTTTTTCTTTGTCAATAAATTCTAATACATTCAAAGTCAATTTATAACCCTTGCTCTCTTGTGCTGGATTGTTAACTTCTGGCAGAATCACTTCTCCAATAGATCCATTTTCTTTAATCACTATAATACAATCTCCATCAGACACGTCTATACCTTCTTCTATTTTAACTTTATTACTCAATTTTGGCCTCCTTGGCTGTCTCCTGTACAAATATTGCATCTGCTGGCGATGATTTAAATTTGTTTGACCAAAACTCTGGATTAATAAATCGCTGTACCATTTGTAATTGTTCGTCCGTAAAAGAGTTTAACATCTTTTTACCAGCACCACAACCAAGCACCAACCATGGAGATACTTTTCCGGTTTGTATGTGTTGCACAGCTCGAGGAGTATTAACTAAGCGAAAATAATCCGCCCATTGTACATTTTGTTCTTCTGCCCAATCCATCATGGTTTGTATAGATCTCGTGAGTGCTGCTTCTACCGGTTCTGCTTTTAACATGTCTATAAGATATGCTTCGTACAAATCGTCTCTTGCCCAGTGATCTAATTTTATTCTTGATTTGATTATGTAATCGATATATTTTTCTGGATACAACGGACCCACATGCATAATGTATCTACCAAACTTTACAAAAGCATTATAATAAGCACTCTTACAAAAGTCTTCGTAGGTTTTTGGTTTTCCGTTATTCTGATGTATTTGATAGAATCTTTGAAATACTAAAAAAGCATTCTGCACCCATTTTTCATTTTTTTGTAGATGTCGACGCTTAGGTTCACACACGTGAACTTGTAGAGTTCTCTCTTTTGTAAAACTTTTGCTGCAGAATGTACAAGTATTAAGATTGTTTTCCATGATCCTCTAGCAGTTGTTCTAGTTCGCCGTCGGTTATAAGTTTATCCAGTGTTTCTAGATCTGATTGTTTTGTATTAGGAAAAATTTCCATTAACTTTTGTAAAGATTTATTCACTGTTTTTTTCATTGGTTTAACCCATGGATGAAATTGTTGTTTTAATCCCCCACACATAGCAGTTAATAGCCAACATAATTTTTTGTGTTTTCCGCTTAATTCAAAAAGATTTTTATTAACACACTCATTAATCATTTCAACGTAATGCTCTTGATAGAATCTATCTCCTGATACAGCAGAAGCATATCTCATAATCATATAAGGACTATATAAAGACCTTTCATGATCGTCTATTCTATCGTAATAATCTTTGTTACGAAAGTCTATGGCTTTCATACCATTCCTTAATTCAAAAAACTTTTTTTTCTTTTCTTCACTCATCTTCTCTCCATGTTAGTGCAAACACCGATGCATGCTTAGGGTTTTTAAAAGTTATTTCTATGTTCTTACCTTTCAACTGATAGCCCTGTATGCTTAATCTCTTTTTCTTAGCATGAGCCATAATCCATGTAATGTAATGTCGATTCATTAACACAGGTATCTCTCGATCTTTTTCGTCTGGAACTAAGATAACAGGAGCTTCCATACGAACCACGTTGTCTTTTATTTTTACCATACCGAGCCGTAATCCATAAATTCTGATTGTCTAGATATGTCTTTAACAAAATAAGCACAAGGTGGATTATCCCCATCTGTTAAAGGTACTGCAAGTATTTGTCCTGATTTAATTTTAGGAAAGTACCATTTGACTTCTTGATAAATGTCTACAATATCTATTTCTGCAAATTCGGGTCTTGACCCAGTTATCGGATTATATATAAATGCAGAAAAACCTCGATCGTTCAAACTAGTTATTGGCAGTACATGTAGTTCTCCTTGTTCCGGATCTCCTATAATCATCTTCCAATCTAGCGGCATTTTTATTTTATGTTTTCCTATTTGTAATACTGCTGCTGGGGCATTGAAAGATTCTAAAAATATTAGTGGTATAAAAAAATAATCAGGATCAGCTGGGTTAGAGTTATCCAGCACGGCGAATCTTAATTTGTCATCCACATATTCTGGTATTTTTTCTAGTATGTATGTTTTATTTTCTAATGTAAGGATTTTCATAATCTATCTTTTGTATATTATACGGGTAATTGGCCTCTTTGTAAAACTTTTTTCTTTGCCCAAGATGTCTTTTTGCAAATTTACAACTAGAAGTTATATCCCATATGTTAACGTGATCTTTGTCTTCTGCTTTCCTTATACCTCTACCAATGCTCTGTATTACACGCACAAAGCTCTTGCCGGGCTCTATTAATACAAGATTAAAGATTCTAGGTATGTTTATTCCCACAGATGCTACACCATAGGTAGCAATAATAACTTTGTGTTGTGCTATAGAAACTTCGTCATAGTGTTCTTTTCTTTCAGTATTCTTTGTAGAACCAGATATAAACACACTGTCTGGTATTTTCTTTTCTAACAATTCTCCAGCAGATATTCTATCCACTAGAATCATTGTATTACCTGTAGTCGCAATATCCTCAATGGTTTTTGCAATCCACGACATTCGAGTTTCGTCTGTGGTTAACCATTTTAATTCTTCTTGATAATTTTTAAATTCTGGATGGTCCTGCGTTTGTAGAACATTCACATTACATTGTGCCAACACACCTTTGTCTTGTAATTCTTTGGCTGCTATTTTATTCGCTACTTCTCCTATGCTGCATTTTAATCCATAAAATTCATAATCTGCTTTCGGTACTGTGCCAGTAAGTCCCCAACGTATGCCGCATTTAGCAAATGGACCAGTGAGCATTCTTTTTAACACATCAGCCTTGGCCATGTGTACTTCATCCACTATAATAGTATTAATATTTTCTATAGCTTCAAGGAATGCTGTAGTTTCATCATCGCGGCTTTTCTTTTCCAGTATGTTTAATGATTGCCAAGTAGCAATTGTGTTGTGTCTGCCCAATTCTTTTCGATCTCCATAGTATACTCCTACGTCTAGATTACAAGCCAAAAAATCTTCTTCTGTCTGTGTAACAAGACTTTTATTTGGCACAATAGTCAAAGTACGTCCATAATTTTCAACCAATCTACATAGAGCCGCAGTGACAATTGTTTTGCCTGCTCCTGTGGCAATCTCTTGAATACATTGAGGATTCTCTAGGAATTTGTTTATAGTTTCTACTTGATAATCTCTTAATGTTATGGCTTGTCCAGCACAAGGATGATGCTTCGGCCAGTTAATATCAGATAGATAATTTTCATCTATTAATTTAAATTGAAAGTTGTGCGGAGTTCTTTGATCTTCTAATTCCACATACACTCCGGCATCTTCTAGGATGGGTAATATTTCTCCCACCAATGCTAGATAGGTATTGCCTCCTAAACCAAAGAAACTGACTTTGCCGTCCCATCTGCCCAGTTTTACTGCTGGTAGATGTCGAGCATACGGTATTTCAAATTTAAATTTATTGCTGAGTGACTTTCTATGTTCTAGAGAAAGATTTTCAAATTTAACGTTTACTTCGTCTTTAATTACTAATTTGCATGAACTCATATAGATTGTAGTATAATGTCAGATGGCATCTGACTCATATAATACAACCTTTTTGGCAAACTTTCAACCAATCTGTCTAGAGTGTTAGTAGACATCGGCCATCTAGGATTATCCTGTAACATAAAGGCAACACAGGGCTTAATACCGGACTTTAACAGCGTTCTTGGTATTTTGTTTCTAACAAATATAATTTTAGTTGCAGCAGTAATTTTACGATTGCTAATACTTAACTCGTGCATCTCTTTCCAATCAGCATATATCTTTGCTCGTTCTTCCATAGAACTATCTGCACCATAAACAAAATTAGCAGAAGGAAACTGTTCCAGTTCAGGATTAGTATTGCCGTTTATAGGAGTATCAAATTCAAAACCAAAAGCGATATTATCTTTTGATATACCCGCAGATTCAAATGCTCTCAACCATTCGTGAATTGTAATAATTTCTTCTTTGGATTGTATGTCTCCACTAAATGGACATAATGCTGGTAAATCGTTTAACTTTATAATTGCTTCTAATAGTGTTTTCTTATCATAAATTTTTCTGTCTACAAACAAGTTAGTGCCCGATGCATATGCTATCTTCTCTGCTAGAGTGTTTGCAGGGGGTGAGTTATTCCTTGTGTAAGAAACACCAAGTTGTTTCACATGGTCTCTTTGTTGAAGATATGACAGCGATTGGCAATGTTCCTGCCAATATTCTTGTAGAGATGCCGGAGCATTAATAAATCTTATAGAACTAACATCTATATCTGCAATAATAGGACGATACTGTTTCTTTTCTTGTTTGATTTCTTCATAATCTTCTAATATTTTTGTTTTAAGTATATTAAAATCATATCTTACAGCAATCAAAGTAGCATAGTAGGCCACTGTGTCGGTGTAGTTCATAGTCCATTTTTTGTTTTCACCGTCGTACAGCATAGGAACCAATCCTTGTGTTTTCTTTTTAAGACATCTTATCAATGATATAAATTTTTCATTGTAAGGGAATCGCATCTCTAATATTTCTCTACCATCTTCGGCGGCAAACGTATCTATACTTTTGTCAAAGCTAATTGTCCTAAATGGTTGATCATATCGTGGATTGTTTATTAATTCATCAGTGTCAAATCCAAACTTGTCTAGGAGTGTTTTATATCTTTTTAAGAACATCATGGCTAGATTAGCCTGCTTCTCTGTCCAAGCATAAGGAGCATCTGCTAGACTCTGTATGGTTTTAAAATCTTTATCATGCACCCCAGAATTCTGGAAAATACCCCCAGTATTATAGGCCAGTACTCTAAGAGCAGCTTCTAAAGACTCTAATCTACGTAGCGGTATTTTTGAATTTGTCATTTTTAAGATAATTACAGTATAGCACAAAGGACGAAAAAGTCAACAGTGTTGGAGCTTTTATGAGAAGAAAAAGAGCATTAAAATTAAGACGTAAAATACAAGTGGAAACACTTAACGATAAGGGTCCTTATCTTACCAACAGACATGCTATAGACCTTTGGTTTCGTTACATCAATCGAGCAGTGTTTGATAACCAGTTGCCCAATTTTCACAAGATATTAATCAAGAAATGGTTAAAGCGGGCCATGGGACAGGTGTGTGCATATCCGGACAAAAATCCTAAAAGATTTGAACTGGAAATGTTAAAAAAATATAGAACCAAAAGAGATTTTATAGAGACACTGGCACACGAGATGATACATCTATATCAGTTTGCGTTGAAAAAGGACACCGGCAACCACAACAGTATGTTCTATAGTTTTAGGTCAAGGTTTAAATTTATCGGCCTAGGACTTTCTCAGTAAATTCCGCATAGGTCATTAATTGAGTATTTTTTAAATCTGTGCCTGTTTGTAGATGATGCAACGGTTCCGGGGGATTATCATGAACCACAATAAATTGACAATACGGCCTTTGTTTGATACAAATTCTAAATTGAGTCAACCATCCTTCGTGTGTAACATCGCTGTCTCTAGCACCATAATGTTGAGTATCTTGATAGATATTATTCAACTGTCCTTTGCCGTATTCTTTAAAATCAAAACCTATTAGATAGATATTTTTATGACCATGCACACACGCAGTCCAAAAAGCAGCAGAACCAGATACCCAATGAGGATTATTTGGTATTAAATTTAATTTTTTTTTACTTCTAGTATATTCTAATGCAGGAGCATAACAAATAGATTTTTCATAAACTCTTTCATCCACTATGGTTTGTGAAATAAATCGATCCACCATAAAAAGATAATCGGGAGTAAAATCTCTATATAGAGCATTACAACCATAAATTTGACCTGTGTCTTTTAAAAGATTTAAATCAAAATCCTTTCTAGAAGGACCATTACCAATAATATAGGCATTGCCTCGTGGCACTGCTTTGACAGCGTCTTCAACATATTCTGTTTCTTGCGTTTTTTTACCGCCCTTGATTAGAATCCTAGTTATTATAGTTTCTCCGGTATAGGGTTTCCACTCTATAGGCGTAACTGTGGTTAAGTCTTTATGTTTTATAGTTGGTTCAACAGTCATTTATTTTATATATTTCTCTTTTAACCTTTCTCTAATTCTAGCCCACGGCATGCCATCTTTAATTTCTTGTGTGGTCCATTCGGTATAAGAAAGTTTGTTTGCCCAATTTTGTCTAGCAGGCATGGCTGGATGTTCAATATCTGACAACGTAACATTGCCAACATCGTGGCATAGACTAGACTCACTTACAAAAACAGGTATACCACCAATCACTGCTTCCATGGCAGGATTACTAGAATGATTTACAACTGCCCATGTTGATTTAAGTACTTTTTTAAAATCAGTATCATCATAAGTGTTCCAATCTCTTTGAGGTTTTTTAATTCTTACATGAGGGTATTTTTTCTCATCAAAATCAAAAGTGTTCCTAGGATGTGGTCTTATTAATATTGGTTTTTGACTATACTTTCTAATTTCTTGTATTTGTTTTTCAATCCAATTGGTCATACGAGGATTTTTCTTCCATTGGTTGCTGGTGTCATGCTGTCCACATATTACTATTACATTTCCTGTTTGTTTCCATGGTTTCATCTCAATATTGAATAACGGCCATCTTTTATTATCAAACGTTTGATTAGCGAAATCAGCATCTCTATTAATTCCGTTTATTCCCATCTTCCAAGTAACGTTTCTTTTGAGTCCTCCTACTTCCATAACTACTACAGGTTTCTTTTGTGCTTGATAACTGTCCCATATTTTTTTATTACCGGCCATTCTTCCTAACCATAACACAGACCAAATCACAGCAACATCACAATCTCGATCTTCATTGATGTATACTTCTTCTCCCTTCGAACGTAGATGATCAATGAGAGCAGCAAACACAGGCTTGCTGTTAATACTACCGTTGTCTGGAAATAGTGCTATCCTCATTTTAATGACGTTGGTGCTTTCTTCCAATAATCTATATCCCACACATTGGCAGGAGCATCTTTCATCGCGGGTCTCAAATCAGTTTTAGCACTGCTGCCTACTTTTTTTCTCTTGCCTTTCATATGATCCATATATAAACCCAATTCGCTGTTTACAAACACATGATGGCCCTTGACATTTTTAGCATAACCAATATCATTCACTTCTATGTTATATGTTTTTTGAAATTGTTTTACAAGGTGCCAGAACAAAAAACTATCATGCCATTCCAATAATTTAAAAACATCATCTGTAACGAATAATTTTTCCCATTCTTTTACAAATTCTTGTATATTAGAATGTCGTAAATTGTAGCCTACAAATCCACACTCTGGATATTTCCCCCCATCGTTTAGGGAAAATCTTTCTCTGCCTAGATAGGTCACCATAGTATTGTTGGGTAACAGTGTTTTGAGAAAGTCTAACGGTATTGGTCTAAAAGTAAATGTATCTGCGTCGATCCATATTATATAATCATAATCTTTAGAATTGCGTATGGCATTGACCACACAAAAAACTTTATTACTGAATCTCACAGCGTCCCAAAGGAATGATCCTTTGTTTTTATCTTGTCCTCCTTGTTGTTGCAGGGCAGCAGGTCTCTTAACACCACCTGCAATTTCTTGTAACTCTCCACACGCCACGGGATCATTTTTATGTTTGTTTTTAAATTTAAAAAGTTCTGGTTCAGCTGCATTGAGATCAACCCACTGTATTCTAGGATGGTCGTAGTTGGGCTTGGGTTCTTCGAGATAAACTACTAAATCTGTTTCTATAGGCCATTGTTCAGCAATGCTCTTAATACCTCTACCAGAATAAAGATCCCATGTACCTGGTTTGTAGGAAGTAATTACTTTGATTTTCATATATAAACTTTCATATATTTACTGATACAAATCTTTTATGAATATTATTCATGCATATCATATCTTTTGATCCAATCTTGCATTACCCAAGACGGAATGAGAGCTTTACTTGCCTTTTGGCTTACTGTAACTCGATCTAATATAGATTTTTTCCCCATGCTGCTCGCATAAAAGTTTTTTAAATCTTTATCAGTGCCTGCGGCCAACCACTGTCCAATTGGCACAGTCCAACCAGTTTTTGGTTTATTGATTATAGCATCTGGCAGTAATCCTTTGTAGGCAATTTTGGTTAATAATTTGGTTTCATGTTTATCTTTTCCTATTTTATAACTCGTTGGTATGTCTAGACAGTATTGCATAAACATCTTTGTGGTCAAAGGAAATCGTCCTTCCATACCGAATGCCATGCCATACTTGTCATTCCTAGCAAAGAATTCATTGGGTGCTTGTGCCACACAATCAAGTGCCATATAAGATGCTACGGGATCTGCGGGATTCCATAGAGTATCAGGATACAATTTTATTAACTCTTCTCTCAATACAGATGCTGACAGAGTAGGTACACCCACCACTAGCGGTCTTTTTATTCTTTGTAACCATTTGTCTATTATGCTGCTCCATGAATTAAATTTTTCATCTTTCATCTTCCAGTACTTAGGATACCCTCCTAGGATTTCATCACCCATATCGCCAGCCATGGTTATGATTGTGCCGGCTTCAGATAATTTACGATTGGTATGATAGTACATGCTCATGCTGGGATTGTACACAGGTTGCTCCATGAAGTAGATGCTGTTATCCCATGCTGCAATAACATCAGCAGGAGTAATAATGACTTCTGTATGATTAAACTTTTCTTGCTCGGCTAATATTTTTGCACAAGCAGCATCACTGTTATAATCTTCGTCTGTTATGATATTAGGGTTCATTCGGTTAGTAAATGTATTCACTGCACCGTGTATCTTCATCATCTCGTAGGCTATTACACTGCTGTCTAATCCACCACTGAGAAATACTCCTATCTGTCTTCGTCCTATGCTGCACATCTGCACGGTCTTTCTAGCCTTATTTCTAAACTCTGCAGGATCAAAAGAAGAATTAGATCTAGGGGTGATATAAATTCTTTCTGATGATTTTATTCTTTTATTTGTGCAATCGTATACAATTGTTTCTCCAGGCATCAATTGTTTTATGTTGGTGAAGAATGTGTTCCTAGTGGCATTGATGCCTGTGAGACTCATACAACTGATTGCCAACTGATCTATCTTTCTAGAGTTAGGCACTCGATCCAGCATGCCTTTTATTTCAGAACCAAATATTAATCCTTCTGCTGTTTCGGCATAGTATAGAGGTTTAATACCGGCGTGATCTCGACTCAATATCAGTTGTTTTGTTTGAGTGTTATAATAGGCAAAGGCATGCATACTATCGATCTGCTCAACAAATTTTTCACCATAGTGATCCAACCCCCATGCTAGTAATTCTGTGTCACATGTGGTCTTGGGTTTAAATTCTGTATATTTTTTTATTAGATCAAAATAATTAAAGATTTCTCCATTATAGATCAATATGTTGCCTCGCTCAGTACGCCATGGTTGATGCGAAACCGTGGGTTGATCGGTTATGCTCAAAAGATTGTGTCCTAGAGTAACATAATCATCGTTCCAGATATCATGTCCATCCGGTCCTCGATGTTCGCAAATCTTTATATACTTTTCTACAAATTCTCTGTCTCGTTTGGTTATACCATATATGCCACACATATTATAATCCTAATCTCTGTTTGAATCTACGAAACACTGTGCCATCTTTGATTTCTTCTGTGGTCCACATCTTATATCCTAGGTCATTCAACCATTGTGTTCTATCAGGGTATTCTGGTGATTCTATTTTAGTTAGATCTCTATTAGCCACAGGCCAGCATATCGCTAGATCTGACGTGCAGAAAGTAGGGATACCTCTCACACAACTGTCTGTGCTGGCAGTTGAATTGTGTGTTATCACGGCATGACAACTAGCAATTGCTTCTTGAAAATTGAATCTATAGAATTTTTTATTATCTCCCGAAAAAAATTTTTCTCCTATTATCAATTCAACATCTGCAGGAAATTCGTTTTTTCTTTGTTCCATAACTGCTACATGATTAGGATGAGGCCTCACTAAAAATTTTCTAGAAGTTAATGGTCTCAGTGTTTTATAAACGCTATTGAACCAATCGATAGGATCTAATTCATTCATACTCCAGTTGTCTTTAGGTTGTAATACAAACAGTATTGGATCACTTAGATTAGATTTCCTCCATGGATCGTTTTTAATATTCCATAAACCTTTCATCATTTCCCAACGATCTGGCGGAGAATTATCTGATAAAAAGTTACCATTGTTCATGGGAGAATACAGAGCCACTCTCCAGTGATGTTTAGGATGATCCACTGTGTTTCCAAAACTGCTCAGTAGACCCCCATCGAATGTAATAATATAGATACCTTTCTTTTTGGCACGCTCTACAAGATCTCTTCTTCTGCCTTTGGTGTGATGCATCTGTTTGTCGCCACCGTAACCAAACATACAACCAATCGGAGCAGTGGGTTCCATTTCATCCTGACGCCACTCTCCTGTGAGAGTTTCATTAACAATTACGGGTTCATCGCCAGATTTTTTTATACCCTCAGCCATGTGTTGTAATAATTCCCAGCTGGCTCCTCTACGTCTATCTTTTACTGTTCTTCGAAATATTTCAACTTTCATCTAATATCCTCCATGCCCAACCATTTTGCATTTCTTCTGCTGAGAATTGTCCGTATGCTAGAGAATAATAACAAGGTTCTCTATCTGCATACTTGGGTGTTTCTATTTTTGAAAAATCTTGCTCTGCTATAGGCGCACACGAATTCATAACATCTGTGTACACAGGTATGCCTCTTGCTGTGGCTTCTATGGTTATGTTGCTATTAAATGTTACTATAGCATGTGTATCATTCCAATCGATCGGTGTTGCTGTGTCTTCGTTATCGTTGGCTCCCGGCATTAATCGACCCAACGTATCAATTTTACTGTCTGGATTATATCCTTTATTTCTCACAACTATTTCTCGATCAGTATTTGCTCGTAAAGTTTCTAAAGTTTTAGATAACCAATCCTCTTGTTCAAACATAACTGCCATACTGTGTGTGGGAGGACATACCACAATTTTACGACCGTTCTTCTTCCATGGTTCTATCTTGAATGGAAAATATTTTTTAAATCTATCATCAGGTCTAGATTCTAAGTAATTCTTCACATGACCGTTTTTGGTTATTCTCATTAGATAAGGATTGCCTCTACTCTCTCCCCAGTAAGGACGATCCATGAAATAAAAATCAATTTTGTTTTTTAGAGCCCAATGATACACCATATTTGTGCCTCTTAATATTCCCATTAATACAACTTTGTCAGCATCTCTCTGTTGTATCACTTGATCGTATGGTAAAATCTTTGATCCTGGTAATCCTTGTTGAGCCCATGTTATGTATTTTTCTGTAGCGGGTCTATCGGTTTTGCTGAGATATATCATCGTTATTAATTATTTTGTTTTTTCACAGCTTAAATATAAAGATTGCATGAAAAATCTCATAATTCAATATTATATAGATACCAACCTATATACTCAACCAAATTTTAATAATCTCTATGCCAGTCCTGCGGAGCAGTATTCTAGTCATAGTTTTCAACTATATTGCAAAAAACATGGTATAGATTATATTAAAATTACCAAACCTAAATTAGGATTTAAACATCCAACATGGGAAAGATTTGATCTATGGATAGATCAGTCTTGGAGAGATCAATATGATAGAATATTATATGTGGATAGTGATGTTTTTGCCTTACCACATGCTACAAATATATTTGATGAATATCCAGATCTAGATACATTTAAAGCAGCCGTATATAAAAAATATCGACAAGGAACTCCAGAACAATGTAAGGAAATTACTAAAGATATTAGTTTATTCAATGATATAAATGGAGAAGATATAAAAACAAAATTTATACAACCTGGAGTATTCATGTTGAATAAAAAATGTATAGAAGACATGTTACCTTATATTAGCCAATATAAAGACATCACAGATGATAAGATTGATGACGGTATGTTTTTAAATTATTGTATAGTAAAAAGTGGAGTGTCTTATAAAGATATGATGCCGCAATGGAATTTTAAAAATAACGGTTGTGAAAAATTTAATAAAAAATCTACATATTTCTTGCATGCAGCAGGAGGAAAAAAACATAAAAAAGGCAATATGTGGAATCTGTTAAAAAACATTTATCCAGAAATAAATGCGGATCTTTCACAGTTTTCTAATTAATTCAAAAAGAACAGCAGTATCAACGGATATATTATTAAAATCTTTTTTTCTTTTAACTCCTTTAATTTTATCTCCTAGTATTGGTACTTTCTTTCCCAGCAATACATGATGTGATAATCCTAAATGATGACTTAGCACCGGATAAACTTTCTTCTCCAATAATTCTTCTTGGGTTATTTCTATCACCTGTGTTCCGGGCTGGCACCATAATATGTTAACCAATCCAGCACCGTGTGTGGTTATAATCTGTTTTGCATTACTAAATGTTTCTATTTGCTTTTTTATGGGCATGTCTTCTAGTATAATAGTTTGCCAGCCTTTTAACTTCATGAATAATTCTTCAGCATTTGTTAATTGTCTTGCAGGAGCATCTTTTCTAGAAATAAAAATTTTATCTTGCGGGTTTGATACTACTTGCCCGAACTTGTATCGTAACCATTTAGGCATATCAGGCACAGTTATACCATCATTGTGATTACTCATCGATGGAACTATTAGATGTGAAAATCTCCATGTGGTATCTTTTGGCATAACATAATATTTTAATTCTGGAAATAGTTCTTTGGCCAAATGATCAAAGTATTTGCTAGGACTACTTAAAATATAAACAAAGTCTGTATATTTGATACTAAATTTTTTTTCTAATAATCTAAATTTAGAAATAACATCAATCCATATATGCCATGCATTGTTAGCACTCTGCTCATCGATAGGCAACCACACATATCTATAGTTCTCGTTAAAATTTTTACTAACAGCGGGTAAATTAATATCTATCTTATCCCCCCAGTTCTTCCAAAGGCTGTGTGTCTTTTCTGGTTTGTTTTTAACTTTATCTAACAAAGGCCAGATGTGAGAAGTAATTAAAGTATCTTCGTTAGTTATTAATAAAGGTAAACTATGCACCACGCAATCATGAAATTCTCCGGCAAATGTAGGATTGGTAAAAAACATCTTTTGAGGAGCTCTTGCATGATAATCTACCACATATTCTTTTGGGTAATCTATCAAATCAAATCTTTCCAAGAAGTATTGTATGGCTGATATATTTTTAACTATCATTGTATTTTCTATAATTATACTATAAAATAGTAAAATGACAAAGTTATTTTCCAATGGATGTAGTTTTTTGGTATCTAGACCAACGGATGATGTTCATAGTTTTTCTTCTGAATTCCTAGCAAAATCCTACAATTTGAATCTATTTAATATTGCAATGGGCGGAAGAGGTAATGATAGAATATCTTTTACCACAAAATTATGGTTTTATCAAAATGGATTCAAGGATACTTTTGCTGTTATAGGATGGACCAGTAGTTATAGGATGGACTATGTCACCAACGATGAATGGAAAAAAGGTCGAATCCCTAATATGGATTTAACTTGGCGCACATGGAAGATATCTGAAAATTTAAAATTTATAAAGTCATGTCCGGGTTGGGATATTGAACAAACTGCTTGTATGAGATTATTAAATCATGTTTTAGATTTACAAAACTTTTTTGTTTTAAATAAAATACCGTATGTGATGTTTAATTCTTTACCTGCCATATGGAATAAAAAGATTAGTGATTTTCAAACCACATATGAACAAATTGATAAGAAAAGATACTTTAAACCACAATCAAGCCAATTGGATTTTATACAAGAGAATAATTTAATTGTAAGTAAACACGACCCGCACCCAAGTCTAGATGGACACAAGAAATGGGCAAACCAACTGAAAGAATTTATTGATGTTAACAATTTACGCACCATCTGATAATCCCAAAAGTAAATGTTGGGAAGTTTTTAATGGAATACGAAAAACCTGGCCCACCGAAACAGAAATAAAAAACAATTTAGAAACAGATGTAAAATCTCCTGCAATGTTTTGGGGGTTTATTAATAACAATATTAATCTTGTGCATCAGCTAGAACAACAACAATTAGATTACTGGTATACAGACACTCCTTATTTTGGAAGATTTGACAATACAAATTTAAAAGATGATAATCATTATTGGAGGATTTGTAAGAATCAGATACATGCTAGATACTGGAGAGACTGCCCATCTGATAGATTTAATAGATTTAATTTAACAATTAAAACAAGAAAAACTGATGGAAAATATATTCTTATCTGTCCCAGTAGTTTGGGTATACACGCATATCTTAAAAAATCCAATTGGTTAAATGACACTGTTAACGAAATAAAAAAATATACTGACAGACCCATTAAGATAAGACAAAAACCTAGAAAGGCCGGCACATCTGGTCCTAGTGTGGCTGATGTGCCTTTAGAACAAGATCTACAGAATGCATGGGCATGTGTAACCAGTTGTAGTATCAGTGCAGTGGAAGCAGCATTACAAGGAGTGCCGGTATTCAGTGATCCAAAAAGTTTTGCTTGGACTATATCATCTGCCAGCCTATCTGAAATAGAAGATCCTTTTTATATTGACCCTACCCAATGGTTATATTCTTTGGCCTACCAACAATTTACACCCGAAGAATTTAAAAATGGCGTGGCAGTTAAAACATTAAAAGACTTAAATATTTTACAATGAAAAATTGCATAGTACAATTCTTTATGGAGTCTAAAACATTCTCTAAACCGGATTTTGTAAATATTGGTGTTAATCAAGAACTTTTAGAATATTCTAAAAAATCTGCAAAAAAATATGCAGATAAGTGTGGTGTTGATTACCTCTTAATTTCAACACCGAGAATAAATCATGTGCATCCAACGTTCGAACGATTTGATTTATTTTTTAATAATGACTGGTGGAAAGAATATGATCAAATTTTATATTTAGATACAGATGTGGTTTGTTGGCCCGATGCACCCAGCGTTTTTGAAATGTATCCTAAAAATAATACTTTTAAAGTTTGCGAAGATAAAAAAGCATTAAAGAAATCAATCGACTGGCATGGAGAAAACGAAACAAATAGTATTCTAACAGAATTTGAACCTAAAGTATTAAGAAAAGAAAGATTTAATGCAGGAGTTTTTATGTTAAATTGGTATTCTGCTAAAACCATGGCACCTTTTTTAAAATATAAAGAATATCCAGACGATGATAACAAACTTTTAGTATATGCAACTTTAAAAAGTCAAGTTGTTGTTGAAAAAATGGATTCAAGATTCAATAAAAAGAACGGTAGTCCAAAGTCTTGGTTTGGACACGGATACGGACAAAAAAAGTACCTGCCTGATAGTAAAATAATAGTTGAAGCTAGAAAAGTCTTTAAAGATTAATATAACAATTTTTTTATTTTTTTATTAGTAGCTTGATCGAAATACATTTCACAAAACGGTCTTTGAGGTAACTCGTGTTTTCTAGGAAGTACTGTAAAACTTTTATCGGATTCTATTATTAAAATTGTATTACTCCAATAACTTAATATTTTTTTATCGGTTCCGTTTATAAGCTCTATTTCTCCACCCGTGCTTCTATCTGTGCGTTGTTGAAAGAACCAATAACCAATATATTCATTACTTTTTTTTGGAATCAACATACGGGTAAAATCGTTATGAAAATACACTTCAACTTTCATATCATCGATAAATTTTTTCCAGTGTTGATGTTCTATATTATTCCACTGTTCATATAAATTGTCGTAGGTATTTCTAGATACAAGAGTACTGGACCAAATATGAGATATGGGGTTTTTATGACAATTAATATTAGCTATTGACCAACTCACGACGAGAAAAGATTTATTAATTCTTTCTTCCAAACATCACTGTATTCGCAGTTTCTATAATTCTCAAACCACGGACCACCCTCGGTATAATGTAAAATTTTTGGATGTCCATCTTGGGGTTCTTTATACCAACCCACTAACCAATTGTATTCATGAGGTAGAGCTCCTATATCGGCATCTTCTAACCAACTAAATCTATGTAGGAACTTGCCTGTTTCTTGATTAAGCAGTTCAGGAGTTAATATTCGATTTTTAGGATGAGCACAGTTCCATAACACCATAGAACTCCAATTCTTTCTAGGATAAGCCAATTGCATCTGTCCATCCATCTTAACACCCTCTTCAGGAGTGTAATCATGTTGTACACACACCACTGCTTTACTGTCATCACAGTATTGTTTTAATTCATCAACATCTATTTGCCAAACAAAATCACAATCACAGAACACTGCCCAACCTTGATAATTCTGTAGATACGGTATAAAAAATCTTGTGAATGTAAATTCTGTGCTGGCTAATCGGTCTATTTCTCGAGTGTATATACCAGATTCTCTCAGCAGTTTCATTTTTAATGGAACTACATCTACATCTTTATTTCTACGTTTAATTGAATGCTCACATACTTGGTATGTGATATCTTCTCGTGGATCATATCCTACAAATATTTTCATTTTTATATCCTTTTGGTAATAATTTTGTATATGTGTTCCCAATTATTTACTCTAATAACATCTCGGTGTGTTGATCCTTGGTTGTAATCATGATTATACAACAATGGTTTCAAACCATATTCTACTCCCTTTTCTGCATTTATCCGTTTGTCTTCCACCCACCATAAACCTGTTCCGTGGAATTCTGCTAGTGCTGCATCTTTGTGATCACCTGTTTCTAATATAAAATAATTTGTGAACACAGTGTCACCGAATAATTCTGCTAATCTTCTTTTCCTTAATTCTTGTGCTGGTATGTCAGATGTTTGTGATGTTATAGGTATAAATGTCCAACCCTCTGCATGTAATAATTTTATCCAGGTTTGTGCATCAGGCATAGGCTGTTGTGTGCTCATCCATGCACTCTTGTTAAATTCTCTAATTAATTCTCGTGAAAGATCTCGGTGTATACCGTATCGAATACTCATGTCATACTCGTGCTCCGTATTTTCTAATTGTGGGAATCCTTTAGTCGCCATCCATTTACTAAAATGGTTTTCCCATTCTAATAGTACACCATCCACATCTGTTAGTATGATTCTTTCCATTACTTGTTTCTTTCTAAAATTAAAAAACCACAATCGTTGATATCATGATATAGTTCTTTCCAATTATTATTTTCTTCTTTTAACCATTTTTCTATGCCTAAGTGTGTTTGAAATCGTTTGGGATTAACATCGTGAAAAGCAAGATATTTTTTTACTTGATTACTGTGTTTTTTTAATTCTTTATATGTATGATCTTCTGTGTGCATCGTGTCGATGAATAAAAGATCTGTTTCTTCTATTGTTATAGCCAAATCATCATCTATTATGCATTTAAATTCTATGCCTAATTCTTTAGCAATTACTTCGTGTTCTGTTTGATTTAAAAATTTATTAATATCAATTGTAACTAATTTTTTAGGCAAGCAAGCCAGCCAAACAGCAGTTGAGCAACCTTGATAGTGTCCAAACTCTGTTATAGAATCTAAATTCGAAAATTGTTCAACCAACCAATCCATTCGACCGGGCATGTCACCGGCCATTTTCCATTTGGTATTTGGCCTAGTTTTATTCTTCCAAGAATTGTATAATATTTTTAAGTTTTGAGACTTATTGAGATTATCTGATTGTGGCATCTTCCATACCAGCCACTCGTAGTTTAACTATGTTAGTTAACTGCCATTGTTTTTGATCTAATCCTTTAGTTATACCTAACCATTTATTTCTTAATAGAGCAAATTCATTAATAATTTTTTCCATATCCACAACATCTGACTCTCCATCTACATATTTGTCAGCATCTCTAGATGTAAGTGCTCTGTTGTAATTTTCTAGGAATTTTTTAAATGTTTTAGATCTTAATCTTCTATTTTCAATATTTAAATACTCTAATATGGCTTCTATTTCTTGTAATTGATTAAATCGTTGTTCTACTACTCCCGGTAGTGATGCTGCTGATTTTTCAAGATTTCCAAAGATGTATATTTCTTTTCTTGCTGCTTCAAACTCTTGATCGAAATATTTTATACAATCAGGTATTAAACTAATATCCTGACTTACTTTTGTGTACCAGCTCATTATTCGTCGTATCCATCTTCTTCGTCTTCGGCAAACACGCTTTCGATCGCTGCTTCTAATTTCTCGTCATACTCTCCAGAGGATTTGATCACTTTGGTTGGAACACCGATGTCCACTAATGTTTTGATAAAGTCCACAGCACAATCCACTTTTTGCCTATCAGGCACATAGTGATTGATTGAATTCCATATCTGTTCTATTTCTTCGTGTGTAAACTCTTGCATCTTTATTTCTTTTTCATTTTCTACAATATTTTTTTATAATAAAAAATCCAAACATCTCCGCTAAAATGTATGTAGCATCCTTTTATTTCTTTATTTTTTTTCTTTTTTAGTTTCTTTTTCACTCTCTTCTTTTGGTTCTAGCTGTTTAACATTTAGATAATCTTTCATTATCATTGTTAATTTATCTCCATCCCAATCTTTTCTATATTCTAGATGTTCTTTGCCCTTGCTGTCTATGTACTTTAATCTGTTGCCGGATTGCACTAGCACTCCTTGTTTCTCAAACAAGTCAACTAGTCCGGAGTAAGGATCCATGCCAGTGTCATACGGAATCTTAACTTGTACACTTTCAAACGGTTTAGCATATCGAGTTTTCATAACTTTACAAGCTGCTCTAATACCTCTTACTTCGGTAATTTTATTACCTGCTTCGTCTTCTTTTAATTTTAATTTCTTCATTGCTATCACAATAGATGAAGCATAGATAAATCCTTGACCTCCCGATATTTTATCATCTGGATCAAACATGTCTTGTGAAGCATATGTGTGATTCGTACATACCATGCCTACGTTCCAAGAACCAAACATGTTTACACAATTTCTAACCAAAGATGTTAGAGCTTTGGGTTTTCTACCTAAATCACCTTTCATCTCTCCTGCTTCAAATTGATTAACATCTGTTGGAGTTAATAACATACCCAACGAATCTATTACAAATAAAATTTTAGGAGCAGTTTCTTTATTATCTGGGTTTTCTTCTCTGTAACCTTTCATAAATTCTGATATTGTTTTAGCAACATCGTCCACCATAGAAAGACTTAATTTTAATAATTTCTTCTCATCTGTGTCCACACCCAGTGCTTTAAGCCATTTTTCGTCTAGTGCATTTTCAGAATCAATTAGTATCACATAGATGCCTTGTTCCTGTGCATTCTTGATTATGTTGCCTGATGCTATGTAAGACTTGCCTGCACCCGATTCTCCTGCTAGCACAGATACTTTGCCTAGAGGAATACCTCGGTTGAAATCTCCAGATATCAAATAGTTTAATGCGTAGTTGCCTGTAGAGATCCAGTCTGTAGGATCATTGAATCCTAAACCTAAACCTTGAATTGATTTTGTAATGCTTTTTCTAAATTTTGTTGCGTCAAATACTTTTGTCATTTTTTTTATTCCTATGTTCTTATATTAACACTAATTGGCTCCAGTGTCAATCTGCTGGAGCCAAAAGGTAAATTAGTGTTATTTGCTTTGTCTTGATCTAATCAATTTCAAGATATCTTCTGCTCTTTTAGCACTGTCAGTTGATGGCTGAGGCGCTGCTGCAGGAGCCGCTATTACCGCTTCTACTTTGGTAACAACTGCTTCTCCGTTGACCGGAGTAGATACTGATGTTGATGCTGATGTTGATGCTGATGTTGATCCATTTGCAGGAATCGACACGCCAGCTGGTCTAAAATATTGACCATATTTTTCCAGATCATACGCTTCACCTTCTACAGATTTT
>Ga0209500_10000242_pt1 | contig 49961 bp, 39 predicted proteins | sample S_140212_EF_Meta_FD_187323 | JGI IMG/M metagenome (GOLD analysis project Ga0209500, IMG submission 187323) | Freshwater microbial communities from Lake Simoncouche, Canada to study carbon cycling - S_140212_EF_MetaG (SPAdes) (version 2) | ecosystem: Environmental > Aquatic > Freshwater > Lake ... | reverse complement strand
TAAGGGTAATATTTTTAGATATTTTTAATTATTACTTCCCAACAATTTAAAATATATAAACGTGTAGTCTGGCAGTAATAATTTTTTATGGACGCGGGGTGCGACTCCCCGCCATCTCCACCATTTTTATTCAAAGTTTATATTTTGAATATGTATATTTATATAATGATGAAAAGATATAGTTTATTATACGAATCAAGCATATATGATTATCTAGTATGGGAACCGACTGGAAAATTGCAATATATTGCGGATGAATTGGATAAAATTCCAATCGACAGTTCTAAACTTTATAGAGGAATGTCTGAGAAAGAATATAATATTTTAAAGAGTACTGGTAGAGTTACGTCGAAAGGTAAGGGAAATACCAGAAACATCGTGGGTAGTTATCTAGCGAGTGATTTTAAATTGGCAGCTAGGTTTGCGTTGGTCAATTACAGAGACGTTGGAGAAGGTATAGTGATTGTAATAGATAAAAGTAAGTTACCTGATTTAAAAAATGTAGATCCAGGCAATTATGTTACTAGTTATATACCGATAGAATCAGTAACAAAAATTATAGATTTAAAAAAGTTATGAGTAATATTAAACTAACGAAGGCCGAAGCCGAAAAGAAAGTGTATCAATTAACTGAAGATCTTTTGCATGTTAGAAAAGATTTTAAGGATGTAGCTAGTGGATACAAAGATCGAATGAAAGAAATTGAATCTGAAATTAAAGCTATAGTAGAAGAAGCTTCGTCTGGAGATCCAACTAAATAAAACAAAACCCGGTGTAAAAACCGGGTTTTTTTATTACTGTTGTTTAGGGGCGGGTTTAAATGTGCCGTCTTTTAAATTGAGACTACCATCGCCATATTTTGTAGCTAGATTATTGAGTAGACTTTCTTCTAGTTTTTGAATATCTTTCCACTCGACGAGAATAGCTGATCTACGATCAGTTAATTCGGTTTTGGTTTGGTCCAATTCAATTTCTTCCAATTGCAGTTGTCCGAGTTCAAATATTTTCTGTTGATATTTGGATTGAACGATTGCGATTTCTTGCATTTCTTGTTCTGTAAATTTAGTAACATCACTCATAATATTTTAGATACATATCTAATAATTGTTTTTGTAAATTATTATATTGTGTTATTTTGATAAAGAATCGATTGAATTTTTTACTTTGGGATCTATTACTAAATCTTGTGTATTTTTATTAACTATCGCTTTTAAGAATTTCTTTAAAACACCCATTAACATTTTATCCTCGTTTGAAGATATTTTACTTTTTGAAAGTTCTTTTAATAACATTACCATTGAGGGTAAACTTTTCTTTATATCTTCAATTATAGATTTGGATTGTGCTAATAAATTAGAAGAAGGTGTGATTCCAGTTTCCACCGCCTTGCCGAGACTCTCGGCCGACTCTTGTTCATTTATTTTACCAATTAAATCTTTGACTTGAGAAATTGAAGGAGTGTTATTCAATTCCCATAAAAATCGTTTGATAAATTTTTTCTTTAATTTTTTTGCTATAGGTTTATTTTCTACTGAAATAAAATCAAGTAGTTTTAATGATTCCAATGAATTTTTCAAAGTGGAGAAATATCTACTTACGCCTTTATTTATTTGTAAATCTTTGCCCAATCCTTTTTTAAGTTCGGATTGAAGTCTTATTAATTGTGAATAATAAGCACCAAATTTATTTATTTCATCCGGTGTCAATTTATCTTCATCTATACCTGATGTGCCTGTTGTGCCTGCAGTACCTGTTGTGCCTGCAGTACCTGTTGTGCCAGTTGTGCCAGTTGTGCCTGCAGTACCTGTTGTGCCTGCAGTGCCTGTTGTGCCTGCAGTACCTGTTGTGCCTGCAGTGCCTGTTGTGCCTGCAGTGCCTGTTGTGCCTGCAGTGCCTGTTGTGCCTGCAGTACCTGTTGTGCCAGTTGTGCCTGCAGTACCTGTTGTGCCTGCAGTACCTGTTGTGCCAGTTGTGCCAGTTGTGCCAGTTGTGCCAGTTGTGCCTGGATCACTTGGCAACGTTACATTTGAAAAAGCATCTTCTATAGAGTTGTTAGTTTTTAATACAATATAAGCAGCATATAATTTATTGAAAATCGGACCTATGTCATTTTTATGTAAAATGATATAAAGTTTTTTAAGTTCATATGGTTCAATACCCAATGATGGAGCAACTGTCTTAATTATTTTTTCGAAACTACTTATAAATTCATTCTTTTTAGTATTATCGTCCCAATAAGATAATTCATCTATTTCTTTTATAACAGTAGATTTAATAGGTAATTCTATATTTTTAGGTATTATTTTACTATTATCTGTTATATTATTTAAAACATTCTTGGCATCCACCGGCAAATTATTATATAAATTCTCAAAATCTTGTTTTATTTTACTTACATTTATTTTTTTTAATGTAATTCCACGTCCAATATCATCACCCCAATTTAAACTAGCAATTTTTGTAGTTTGATATCCAGATCTACCTGTTGTGCCTGATGTGCCTGTTGTGCCTGATGTGCCTGTTGTGCCTGATGTGCCTGTTGTGCCTGTTGTGCCTGTTGTGCCTGTTGTGCCTGTTGTGCCTGATGTACCTGTGGTACCTGTGGTACCTGTTGTGCCTGATGTACCTGTGGTACCTGTGGTACCTGTGGTACCTGTGGTACCTGTGGTACCTGATGTGCCTGTTGTGCCTGTTGTGCCTGTGGTGCCTGCAGTACCCGCAGTACCTGTTGTGCCTGTAGTACTTCTTACCGATTTAATCTTATTTGATAAATCTGTTAACTGTGTTGCATATTGAATTATTTCAGGGGTAATTAAATCTTTATTTGGACCATTTGTGAGATCATTGATAAGATTTTCTTTGGTGGATCCTATTTCATTTGCAATACTGGTTAAAAGAGCATTTACATTTTTATCTAAAACTTCAAGATCGTTAGGTGACAATTCTTTTTTTCCACCTAAGCCCACTGATCCTTTTAATTTATCTAAAAAACCAGCTTCATTTAAAAATTCTTTATACAACTCTTTGGTGTAATTTATTTCGCTCATATTTTATATATATAGTTTTTCAATAAGTTTGTGACCACCTTTTAATATCTGACATTGCTGGATTTTCAATGTTTTGGGGGGTTCTCACTTTAAACAACTTAATAAAAGCCATTTTTTCATTATCATCTAACCCGTAGTCTTTACTTAACACATCGAAATCAGCTTTAGGCATAGGACCTGCTTGTTTTAACAGACCTAAAAGCTCTCTCTTAGCCTCTTCATTACCTGCTGCTGCACTATTACCGAGGAATTTTAAATAGTCATCTGCAGATGATTCCTGACCTGTAGCATCTTCCAATCTTTTACTCCAGTCAGTATCTCTATGAGTTATAATATTTCCGAAATTAGCTTTGCCTTTTACTGCATTAATAGCTTGATTAATTTTTCTCTCTCCTACAGAATCATAGAAATTATCTGCAGTTTCTCTACTTGATGCATCATTTTTATCTGATATAGCAGTCGCCGCATCTCCTGTAAAGTAAGATTTAGCGCCATCAATGAATCCCCCGCCTTTGAAGTAACTAAATAATCCTTTTGTAAGTGATCCACCAACTAAAGATAAACCTGTGACTACTAATGACTTCTTAAATGCTTCTCCCCAAGTTTCTTTTTTGAGATAATGACCAGCGACTGTTCTTATTAATAAACCAACGAAAACGCCGATTGCCAATGATGTGCCTACAGTAGCACCCGCGAATGATACCGATAACATTTTTGTGATGTTAATTAACAAACCGATTATTGTATTGGTCCACTTTGGATTTAATTTTGTAAAATTTTGTAATTGATCAAGAGTTGATTTTCCAGAAGAATCATTCTCATATGTTATGGTACCATCAGGTGCTCTTTTTGCAATCTTCATACTTGGGCCCAATTTGGACATTATCATTTGCCAAGCTGATCCTTGTTTTTTAGCATCTAAAATATCTGATTTTAATGTAGATGACCAATTTACAAATCGAGTTAAAGCATTTACTACAATCGATTGAAATAAATTCATTGCGATTTGACCGGCTTTACCACCCAATTCTTTTGTTTTTAATGCGGCCTTTTGAATGATGCTTGGTTCGGCTCCAATATTTTTTGGTATGGATGTGTCTTTTAGTCTTGCATCGGTACCAACATTATCTAGATATTGTTTATTATCTGTATGGAATTTATTGATTAGCGATAATATATTTTTTGAAGTATCGGCTGCTGATATTGGATCAGTCGCGGCTTCTACTAACAGTGATATGTCTGAAATTTGTTGACTGTGTTTGTATATTTCTCTTAATGTTTTACGGGTACCAACACTTAGTTTAAATTCTGCTAAATGTAGAGTGTTATTTTCTATACATTCGTGTAGAATAGCTAATTCATTTAACATTCGATTGAATGTAAATTCGGATTTTTTTAAATTACCAGTGGCACGTTTGGATAAATTCGGATTTAACCATTGATTTTCTCCCAGAAAAGATATCATATTTAATAAATATGACGTGGGGGTAATAAAACTAATTAAAATAAAGTTGACATAGTTGTTATTTGTATGTATTATCAGATTATGTTCTGAGACTGGTAATCTTAGAACTCGTAAATATATTACCACGTTTAAATATTAAAGTATAAATTAGTATGACAGTTAAAAGTGACAGTGTTATAGATAGCAATATTAAGTACGTAATTCTACGTGATGGCAGACGAGTTTCAGATTTGGAATATGTTTCCAAAGTCGAAGCTAAAACTGAATATGAACATTGGTCATCAATCCTTAATCGGTGGCCTGATGGATCTAAAATTGAAATTGTAGAAGTGAAAGGTAAATAATGAGTGGTAATATATTTGGCTTAAAACAGAAGATTAACGCAGCTAGCACAGAAAAAGAAGTATTAGATTTATTACAGTTGAGCAAAACATTTGTAGATGCGTCACCAGAAACAATTCGTTCTTGGAAAAATTCATCCACAAAAAAATTACATCAGTTAAATTCAACTAAACCAGCAATAGAAAATGTTGAAACTGACAACAATAAACCCGTCAAGAAGAAAAAGAAAAAGTAAGAGGTGGTTAAATTGATTGTGAAAAGACGTTACTTCGGTAACGTCTTTATTTTTTCTTATATACTTATATATGATGATAGATAAATACTCTTCATTAACTTTGCCATCTGATTATAGTCAGATGGAGGGTTTGATTAAAGTCAATAAAATTAAGTTGATGGAACAAATTGTTTCGTCTATATGTTACGCGGTGAAGAACAATTTGAATGCGATAGAGGTCTTTAATTTTAAAGATTCTGATTTCATAGTAGTATTAGTCCGTGATTCATTTGAAAGTAATTTAAATAGTATTTATAATTACTATATCTCATCTGAGACATATGAACATTGCGGACGTGTTTTAAATATTAAACAACAACTAAACCAAAAAAATGAACAAGAAAAAAGACACAAGTCCAAAGGTTCACCAAAACGAAAAAATTAAAGAATCAGTTAGAATAGATGAACGACAACTTACACCTAAACAAATTGAATTATTAAATTTACTACAAAATAAAACAACCAAACTAGTCTTTATTTCTGGGCCAGCTGGAACTGCCAAAACATATACGTCAATATTAGCAGGTTTAACCTTATTGAATCATAAAAGGGTGAGTGAAATTGTATATGTTAGAAGTATAGTTGAAAGCAGCGATAGTAAATTAGGATTTTTGCCTGGTGAAATGGATGAAAAAATGAGTCCATATATCCAACCATTGATAGACAAATTAGAAGAATTGTTGCCAAAACACGACATTGATAAATTGAAAAAAGAGGAACGTATTCACGGATTCCCAATCAATTTTTTACGTGGTTTAAGTTGGAATGCTAAATGTATCGTAGCAGATGAAGCTCAGAATATGAGTAAAAAAGAACTAATAACATTGATCACACGTGTGGGTGAATTCAGTAAGTTATTTATCTGTGGTGATCCAGATCAAAGTGATATCAATGGTAAAAGTGGATTTGTACCAATGATGAACGTTTTCGACGATGAAGAAAGTAGAAATAATGGAATTTATGTATTCAAATTTGATGAAGACGACATTGTTCGGAGTGGTTTAGTAAAATTTATATTAAAAAAACTAAAAAACGTTAGTTGATTAATAATTATTAATATAATATGGCGATAGTATCCAATCAAGGTAGGACCGTTCCCGAATTACCAACATTAACATCTGGTAATATTGGCGACAATGATTATTTAATCATACAAAGTGTGAGTAGCAACTCAACTAAAAAATCTACGGTCAATAGCTTTGTACAAAAGACAGGTAATCTTTTAACGTCGTTTAACGGTTTAAAGTTTACAGGTCCAAATAACACATACACAGGTTCATTCAGAAGTTTTGAAAGTGATAACTATTCCGTCATAAGTCAAAAGGTACCAAATGTATTTAAAAGAGCCATAGTAAGCGATTATCTTACTATTGGATACAATCCATCCGCCCCAACGTTTTTGGGAATCTATGCAAAGACAATAGATGTTAATCAAGCACTTGGCGGTGGTGGCAATATTACGTTTACCGGAAATTCTATAAATAGTGAAATAACAATTCTTGACTATCCAAATGGACTGATTCTTGAAAATACACCGTTTAAACTTGAACAAATTACAGCTAGTGCGGGTATAACAGGCAGTTTAAAAGGACGTTTATTAGGCAATGTAACGATTGGTACAGGTAAAAGTTCATTTAACAATGTAGACGTAAATAATAATTTATACGTTGTAAATGCCGAGATAGACAACGTTATTATAAATTCTGGTGTACTTGGAAATGTTACTATTAACAATTCTCCAATTGGAACAACTTCACCGTCAATTATATCAGGGTCAAAGATATATTCCGTAAATGGATTTTCAGGAGTATTTTCTGGCAGTGGTAATATTTCAATGACGGGTAGTTTAAAAGGCAAATTAAGAGGTAATGTAACATCTACAACAGGTACAAGTGACTTTAACAATATATCAGCTGTTAGTATATACTCCAGTACATATATTGAATCCCCATTATTTGTAGGTACATCCAGTTATTCTTACAATGGAGTGGGTGAGTTATCATCTTTATCAAGTAGTTACGCACGTACTTCAAGTATGTGTATGTCAACTACTGCAGATTCAGCTTCATATTTGAATTGGTCCAATTTAAGATCAAACGGCACAGCTAGTTATTCTTATAATGGCAATTTAAAATATTCTTCTTTTTCAAGTAGTTATGCACTTACTTCAAGTAAAGCTATAAGTGGTAGTTATTCTACTAGAACCACTAGCGCTTCATACGCATTGCGAGCTTCCACTGTTCTTGGAACAGTTGATAATGCTTTATACGCCATATCCGCCGATTCATCAACTACTTCATTAACATCCTCTTATTTATTAAAAGGATCTTTAAATAGTTCAAGCGCTGTACCATATTTTGATGGTACTAGATTAACAACTTCCCCACTATTTTATAAAAACGAGTCTGGACAAATTAATTTTTATATATCAGCTTCGTCTAAATATGCGCAATCTAATCTTTTTGTAGTAAACAGAGGATCTGGTATATATAGTACAGCTGGATTTGTATTACAAAATAAAAACAGATCAACCAAGTATCCAAATCAAGATCAATGGTTTATATCATCTGTTACTAGTGGTAGTTTGACATTGAGTATTACTACAGGATCCTATCATCTTAAAAATAGCACCATTACAACAAGAACATCGGATACAGGCGGTACAATGGTTGCACTAAAACAAGTGCGTAATGGTTTTTACTTCTGGCCATATATTCAAACCGATTCGGCTGCAAGAGATGGTTCAGTTGGTATAGGCATACAACCTCCATCAGAGCCAACTGGTTCTATAAATAAGTATTTACGTGCCAAGTTGCAAATCAGAATGTTTAGTGGTAGTAATCAAGCAGCAAACGTTGCTGGATCAGTATTAGCTGGTAATTTTGTTGGCGGAGCACCAGTTGGTGTAGAAAATAAACAAACTGCAATATTAGTCCAATATGGATCAAGTAGTTTTGCAAATACATTTTATGTATCCAGTAGCGGTGATATGCGTGCGTATGGATCCATCAGTGGTAGCAAGATGTATTCATATGGAAGTATCAAAGTTGATAATGGTTCATATATTTCCAAAACAGATAGTGCTATTATAACTGGGTCTTTTAAAGGCAATTATCAAAAAGATCAAACAACTGTAAGTGCTACTATTGCAGCTGCAACAACTAATTTGAGTTTTGATGATTATGATATGATTTATCTAACGGCTACAGCCGCTCAAACATTTAATGTAAATCTCACACAGAAGAAAGTGTGTTATTTATATTTCTATAATAATAGTGGCGGTACATCATTTACGTGGGCCACTGGCACTACCAATTCTTTAAAGTGGCCAAGTGGTGCAGCGTCAAATCCATCAAATGGGTCTAGAGATCTATATTCCATCGTATTGATGGGCAGTGAAATTCTTATAAATAGAATCGCAGCGTCTTACTCTTAATACTTTATATATATAAAATATGTCAACGCCGTGTAACAGTTTAAATGTTCAATTAATAAAAGTCAGTGATCTCGCGAGCTATACTAATATAAAAGCAGCGGATCAATTGATGCTTATAGAAAATACAGGTGGATCAAAATATTCCAGAAAATCTAATTTATCAGATTTAAAAGATTATGTTAATTCAGATGGTATATCTGGTTATACCACCTCTTTATTTAACACCACAACTGATTCAAATAGTTTTTATACATATTTGTTGGGAAATGTATTTTCTTTTTCGCATGGTTTTTCTTCAACCCCGTCTTTAGTAAGAGTAGTTTTACAATGTGCAGCTAATGATGGTAGATTTGTTATAAACCAAGAAGTTGATATAACTTCATTTTTCAATAATGAAACAAAACCAATATGTAGTGTTGTTTCACGTTCAAGTAATATATTAGTAATAGTACCCACTTTCACTAGTATTACCACATATGATTACACTAGTACTACTAGTGTAATATCGCAATATAACATCGATACATCAAAGTGGTATATTAAAATTTACGCCTGGAAGTAATTATGTCAACTACCTGCAATTTAATACAACAAGTAAAAGTTAGTGATCTTGTAAGATACAACACATTAACAGCTAAGGATTTAATCTTAACAATTGAATCTGGATCATCCAATGACTTGTACTCTCGAAAAAGTACATTCGGCGATATAGTTACATTTTTATCAGATGTTACCGGATCATACACAGGAAGTTTTTCTGGATCTGCAAAAACATTAAAAGGTATTTTTACAGGCAGTTTTACAGGCAGTTTTAAAGGAAAACATTCAGGCAGTTTTAGTGGAAATTTTAATGGCCGTAATACAGGCAGTTTCACAGGCAGTTTTAAAGGATTAACTACAGGCAAATCCCAAACATCTGGATCGTTGAGTGGTAGTTTTAGTGGTTATATATTAACTAAAAAAGCAAATGCTAGCGGTAGTTTCAGTGGAAGTTTGTATGGAACTATAATTAGTAAAAATTCAAAACTAACAGGTAGTTTCAGTGGGATTTCAAAAGGACAATTTTCAGGAAGTGTTTCAGCCAGTGTAAAAGGTTATATTAGTGCTTCAAATCATTATAATGCCAATAGAAAGGTAGCATTTTATGGCACAGCTAGTTGTGCTAAAACCGCATCGTATGCTTTGAACTTAGGAGGATTAGTATCTGGAACAGGCACTACAAATCAATTTTCATATTGGTCAGGAACAAGTGCATTGGGTTCTACTAATTATATTGTAAGAAATAGTACCATTAATAATTTAGGTAGTATGGCAGCTGGCAGAGTAACTGTGAATAATCCTCTGCAATTTTCTACTGCTGGCGAACAAATTATTCAACATTCGTCATCTGGACAATCTGTCTCTGGATTGGGATTACAAACTTCTAATAATTATTTAAGAACAACTGCTAATTTTGCAATTTATTATTCAGGATCTCATATAAATACATCAACGTTAACAGGCAGAGATGTAATTTGGCAGTCTGGTAAATCAGGATGGGGAGTATTAGGCGCAAGACAAAGACTATTAAGTGTGGGTAACATAGTAAGTTCTGATAATGTAAATGCGCAATTACATTTACATTTAAGTGGATCCACTGGTTGGCCAACAGGTTACAACCCAAATACCAATGTATTTCTAATTACATCAGGTAGCAATCAAACAAAATTGTTACGTGTAAGTGGCAGTGGTCAATTGGACGTGAGAGGTGATATAGTTGCACTTTCAACATTCGCTTCGTCCGATATAAGACTCAAAGATAATATCAAAACTATAGAAAATGCTTTATCTAAAGTTAATCAAATACGCCCGATAGAATTTAATTGGAAATCAAATGGAAAACAAGACTTTGGTGTTATTGCTCAACAAATAGAAGAATTGTATCCTGATTTAGTAATTGAAAATCTTGAAGGATATAAGGTTGTAAAATATAATCCACTCATCGCGTTGTTATTAAAATCTATTCAAGAACTACACAAAGAAGTTCAAGAACTAAAAAATAAGATCGAATCTTAATATATATAGGATATATGCCTGTCAATATATTAAACAGATCTGGTCCATTGAGTTTCAAAAGCGAAACAAATAATAACGAAAATCTTTCGATCAATAGTTTATTAAGCGCTGTTTATAATCCAGGCTCAAATAATTTTTCTATATCGCAAAGTTATTACCAATTGGAAAATAGAATTGGTAATTCAAACTCCGATTCAAGTACGATTAATATTACAAAACCTGTAGGAGTTGGGTTCATAAATAAAGACAATCGACGACCAATAAAATTTAGTGAATTTTATGGTGCTTCTTATATAAGTAGTTCTTTCAGTGTAGCTGCTTCTACCGGTGTCGCTACTGTTAAAATTTACTCGCCAAGTGTAGTACAAAATAATAACTTTTTGACCAATAATATACAGGACAAAGTTTATCAATACACATTATATTCCAAATCAACTATCACTACGCCTATCGCAGATTCTGGGTGGAATAAGATGTTTTCTTACGCTAAATCAGGTGATAATATTGAATCGTTTTATAATTTAATTAATACAAAAGCGTATAAATTAGTTTCTAAAGATTGTTTATCAAACGCGTTTACATCTAGTATGTTTATAGGCACTTGTACAAGTACTGTTGTTGATAATACAACTTATACATACACAATGTCTGCCGCAGATTTACCCACAGCAAGTTCATTACTATTTCAAAAAATTAATGGGGATAAAACAACAAACGGATATACAAATACAAAGATAACAGATTTATCTAACACATTGAATAACTTAAATAGTTTATTGCAGAATCCAAATATTACGACTTATAAATCAAGTGGACAACTTTTGCCAGTTATATCATATAAAGATAATTTGGGATATAATAGAACACTGTCTTTTGACGGATTAATTTTACAAAAATCAGCCACGCCGGATGGTTCACTTGGATATTTTTACACTGGATTGGTAACCGCTACTAGTTCAGGTGGAACAAATCCTACATACCAATACTCGTTTGAAAATACATCCACATTTGGTCAAATTACACTTTACATTTTAGGCGATCAAGATTCAAGTGCATCATCTTGTACAACTCCACCAACGCCAGCAACAGTTGGAAATTTTCCAACCAATATTTCATTCACAGGCCCAAGATGTGGTTATTTAGATTGTGGCGTTGGTTATACTCAACCAGTATGCAATCCAACTTCTACCACTCAAATAAAACACAGTGGTAGTTTCATAATCACGAATAATAACAATGCGGAAATGTTAGCCACTATCAGTTCAACTTGGACTAACTTAGATGGAACTGCTTTAAATTCGTTAATTAGTACCGTTGGTTTTACTCCAACTGGGATGTTTTCTATTTCGGCCAACAGTACACGTAAAATTAGTATTGGTTTTGGATTGTCTAATTATGAAAATACAATTCAACCAAAAAATTTTACTGCTAAGGGTTCTGTCGATCTAGTCTTGCCATTAGGATATTCACCGCAATCGCAGACTTGTGAAATTATAGCTAATTTTGATAAAAATTCATGCGTTATTTCTACGATAACACCTCCTGTAGTTACGCCTGTAACAAGTAATGTAGGTTGTATTACATATAACGGTGCCGCGGGGCAATATCCTCTGGAAAATTGGTCAATAGTAAAAACAAAAATTATTAATAAAATTAGTACAGGTACTGGTACCAGTGATGATAAACAAATATCAACCGCTATTATAAATGCGATACCCAATACTAATTGTATATTACCAACTACAATTCAAGGAATCAGTGGACAAACTTTAACATTGGAATGGGTACAAAAAGTGGATCCGGTTACAAATTATCATACGTTTTCAGGTGAATATGCTGTTAAAGCGACACATCCAATTTTAGGAACCAAGGATTTCATTATAGAGTTCAATCGTTTTAAACCAATTATCATAACTAATAACTTCGACACTGGTGGCGTGGGAACTATGGATGTGGATACATATACATATACAAATTCACAAGGTTTAAGCCCAAGAAGACCAGGGCCTTTTTTTGTATCCTCCGACGACAAACTTTGGTGTGACTTTTACGGCGATAACGTGATCACATCCATCAATGAATTTAAAAATACAACAGCGTTAAATTGTAATAATAGAATGCCTAATTGGGTATTTAATAGAAAAATAAAAGTACCATCTGGTTATGAGCTGGGTTATATCGCCGGATATATAAGACCAGGTGTATTAGTAACGTATTTTTTATCTGGAGGAACGGATATTCCAAAAGAATATTTGTATGAACTGCATTTTCCATCTGAGGGAACTACAGATGTAACGGCAACAATTGTTAAAACTAATATAAAATTGCCAGATAAATATAAAATCGCCGGACAATACACACTCTGGTGGGGTGGTGGTATGAATTTGTCAACCGATAATAAATTATTAACGACTATCCGCAAATTCGGCGGAGGAACATCATTTTCTGATTACATATTATGGGATTACACCACTGGCACGACAATAACATCTTATAACCGAATACAAGATAATATTGATAGTTGGTTTACATATCTTGGGTCACTTTTTGCGGCCCAGGAGACATCTAACAAACTGTTAGTATATAAAGATATAAGAAATACATCATTGCAAAAAGTAAGCACCGTTGCACTTAGTGCAGTGTTTCAATTTAGTCAAATACCACAAGTGAATTTTTTTGAGAATCCAAATTATATTAAGATTTGTCAAATAGGCGGAGTTTCGTCTGTAGTTACGCCTGTGACAAGTAATTTAGGATGTGTAAATTACAATTCCAGTATGTTGGAAAGTTGGACTCAGATAAAATCTAGAACTGTAGTAATAATTAACTCTAAAATTGGCACGTCAGCTAATAAAACTTTTGCAAAGTCGGTTGTTAATGCTTTACCAAATACAGGATGTACATTACCTACAACTATATCTCAAGATGGATATACTATTAATATTTCTTGGACAGTAGATTCAGCTGGTGGTCAGTCATATGTTTGTACAACCGGTACGTCTGGACAATTTTCAGGTACTTATACAGTTGTAACAACCAATGCTATATTAGGAAATGCAAATTTTTATATCTTATTTTTGAGAAAAAACAATGATAATCCAGACGCTGAAAGTTACATTAATTTGTGCCAAACAGGCTAAATTTCGTCTGTTGGATAAAAAAATATTGACATTTTTAAGAAGTTCGTTTATATATATTCTTGAATGACACAGATGTGTTATTCACTATAGTGCTCGAGTGAGGCTATTAGGTTAATAAGTTCAATAGAATTATTAAAAGAAAGGTAAATATATGTCAGTAATTAAATATAGTCCGTTTGCATTGCGACACATTGATCGTGATGAGTTTTTAACACCATTTGACCGCGTATTCGATGAAGTATTTGCGGCTCATTTCCCAGAATTAAATAAAGAATTAGGTGTTGGTTTCTTTGAAAAACAAAGTTATCCCCGTGTGGATGTTGTTGATTACAATGATCGAGTGGAAATTCTAGCAGAGATTCCGGGTCTTTCTAAAGAAGACGTTTCAGTTGACGTACAAGAAAATGTTCTTACTATCAGCGGTCAAAAGATTAAAAAAATTGATGATAGAGAATTTACAGGAAAGTATATTCGTAGAGAATTGAAACACAGCAATTTCAAACGAAGTTTTACATTGGGTGATCAAATTGATCGAAGAAATCCATCCGCAAAATTTGAAAATGGGTTGTTAAGGGTTACATTGTCGAAGATTAAACCTACAATTCCAGAAACCAAAAAAATAAAGATTGAGTAATATTCATATTCAATCAAGGTTATATTAAACCCCATTCATTTAATTGGATGGGGTTTTTATTTTGTAGATATTTATAGATATGATACAGTTTAAACATTTGGTAATATTCACATCGCTTTTAATCGCTGGATGTGCTGCTTATTTTAGCGTATATGGTATAGGATTGTTATTTTCAGGAGCAACGATTGCTGTTATGATAATGGCATCCTCTTTAGAACTGGGTAAATTGGTAACAACATCTTGGTTATTTAGATATTGGAACTATGCTAATATTCTAATGAAAATCTATATGATAACCGCAGTATTCGCATTGATGGCTATAACATCATTGGGCATATTTGGGTTTTTAACGGCGGCTTTTCAAAAATCATCTTTGGAAACTGAATTGTCATTGAATAAAATTTCAACATTAGAATCTCAAAAAAAAGAAGAGATTGGTAAAATTGAGTCTACAAAAAAATCTATAGAAAAACTGTATACGTTAAGAAGTAGTCAAGAAAATAGATTAAATGAAGTGCTTACAAATGTACTAATCGCTCGTAATCCAATTCAATTACAAAATATTCAAAATCAAATCAACGATCAAATCACAGATCTCAATAAACAGTTAGAAAACGAAAATGATAAAATCAAAACCTATAGTGCTAAATCAACAGCTGTGGATGATGATATTTTCAAGTTAAAAGTAGATAATAGTCAGAAGAAAGATATTATAACGTTTAAATTTGTTGCTGATCAATTTGACACAACGATCCAAAACGTAGTAAAGTGGTTTATTGTAGTACTTATTACGGTATTTGATCCACTTGCTGTTGTATTATTATTGGCATATAATATAAGCACAAATAAAGTTTATTCAGAAAATGACAAAAATTATGAATTATACAAAAAACAAGAAAAACCTACAGATGAGTCTGCCGACAAACCAACACATTCAACAGTTGAGCGCATAGTAGAAAAGCCTGTTGAGGTTGAAAAAATAGTTGATCGCATAGTAGAAAAGCCTGTTGAGGTTGAAAAAATAGTTGAACGCATAGTGGAAAAGCCTGTTGAGGTTGAAAAAATAGTTGAACGTATAGTGGAAAAGCCTGTTGAGGTTGAAAAAATAGTTGAGCGAAAAGGTAAGACAGGATTAAGAGGTATGTTTAGTTTTTAATATTAAAATAATTTTTTTATCAATTTGTCACGGTTACATATATATGTAATTATACGCATGGATGAAACTGAACTTAAAGAATTGTATAGGCTGATCAAAAGATCATACGACGAATCGTGTTGGAAAACATTGAATGACGCTTTAGACTATATATCGGAATTTGTGGAAGTGGACGACGAACTACCTACAGACAATGATTGAAATTTTGTTATTAATATTACTGTTTATATCAGTAGCAGTTAATGTGTTTTTATTAATCACATCGAAAAAGTTATTTAACCAGATTGACATTTTGGAAGACTGGATAATAAACTTTAAAAAATCGGTAGAAAATACTTATAATAAATTGAAAGCTATTGATAACCGTGGTATCTTTGAAAAAGATGACGACGTTGGTTTTCTCTTTTCCGATTTAAAACAAACAATGGAAACTTTGAATAAAAAAGTAAAAGAAGAAGAAACCGATAACGTTTGATATTATTACTTGAATGAAACAAACAAAAAAAAGTAAAGTTGTAAATAAAAAAACGACTAAAGTAGTAGCAGATAAAAAACGTAAAATTACTTCTATGGTAAATAGTGTTAACAAAAAAATCAAAAAACCAACCAAAATAACATCTTTTAAAAAAGTAGTTACACACCAACCGCCTAAAAAAAATAATAAAGTAAAATTAGATATTACATACGAATCTAAAAACTTATCTGAAATTAATGTTCCAAGAAATATTACCAGTAAAGATATAATAGTAATTAATGATCTAAACGCTATTAATAAAGAAGTAGAAGAATTAACAGATGTTAGAAAAAAACGACGTGGTAGAAACAAAAAAGAAAAGATTTATTTTTCTAAAAAGACTGAGGAAGCAATTATTGAGTATAATTTAGCAACAGATATGGTAATAAGAAACGAAATATATGAAAATCGTATAAAGTATAGTTTTGATAAATTAGTTGAAAACATATTCAATACATTCAAATTTACTTATTTTGATAATAGTCCATTAGAAATTCAAAAAGAAACTGTAACGCATTTAGTTTCTAATATGCATAAATTTGAAGCGGGTAAAGGCAAAGCTTTTAGTTATTTCAGTATTGTTGCTAAAAACTATTTGATATTTCATAATAATAACAATTATAAACGATTCAATCAACATGTAGACATCAGTGACACGCCAGGCGACGATTGCGTTTGTTTGCAAACAGAAGATGCACATCATAAGACTATTCAAACTCAAGAGTTTATGAAGTTGTTAATTAACTATTGGGAAAAAAATCTAACAAAGATATTCACCAAACAAAAAGATCTTAATATAGCATATGCAGTAATTGAGCTATTTCGTAGTAGTGATAGAATTGAAAATTTTAATAAAAAAACACTGTACTTATATATAAGAGAATTGAGTAATTGTAAAACACAACAAATTACTAAAATCATTAATAAGATGAAATCATATCAAAATGTAGTTATGAAAAATTACGCAGACAGCGGTAAAGTATAACACAAAACAAAACAAATAAACCACTCCAAACGGAGTGGTTTTTCTATTTATAGATATATATGGACTTAAATTTTGAAATTTACAAAGGAAAGAATTTTTCGGGTCTTTGTAAGGATATAGTGAAAAATTCAGAGAATAAAAAGGATCAAATTGATATATTAATATCGGAGTTACGAAGTTTGATCAAAACCATCAATGATGCTACCATCATAGTTCCTATGATTAAAGATTACTATGATGTAGGAATTAAAAACGATGAACAGTTAGTTAAGTTAGCGTCTGTTGTACAACGTTTGGTGGCTAAAGGTGAAGCTAGCGGCGAAGGTTCTTCTATGATATTAAGTGAAGACGAACGTAAACAATTGATGGATGAAGTTATAACAATCAGTAAAGGCGAATAATATGGTAAGCACAGACGTATCCAAATCAAATAAATCACCACAGTTAAATGATCAACAAATAAAAGATTTGGTTGATATTCGTTCACCCATACAACTTGCAGTCGTAGTTGATATAATTTTTGACGAAAATCATATAAAATTACTAGATGCGTATAAACAAAAAATAAATCCGCAAACGGTTCCACTTAATTATAAGAATGAACCGGCAAATGAAAATGATGTGGATTTTTCTTATATTGGGCGCGCTAAAGTAAGAATATTATCACAAGAAAAAAAGTCATCATTTGAAAAATTACCTTGGGCTATACCACTGGAACAAACCATCACACAATATCCACTGATTAATGAATTGGTATTGGTGCAAAAGGTTGGAAACAATTATTATTATAGTAAACCATTAAACAAATTCAACTTTCCCAATAATATCGATTATACAGTTGAAACAGTATATAGCGAAGAAGGAAAGCCGGCTGTGCCTTTTTATTTTGATGGTAGTATTAAAAGAGCCACTTATACATCCGCTCCAATTTATTCGAAGTATAATAATATAGGATACGTAGGAGATTATTTTATTTCAAATCCATTTATACGATTAGTCAAGAAAAATGAAGGTGACACTATAATAGAAAGTAGATTTGGTCAGTCAATTCGATTTAGTGCATATGATGATAATAGACAAAATGATAAAGGTATATATCCATCTTACAATTTGAATGAGTTATTGAGAGAATCAACCGACGGTGGATATGGTAATCCTAAACTTACTATTAGAAATAGACAACGAAATATTGCTTTGGATGAACCACAACAATTACATCCTAAGTTGCCACCTATTCCTAAAATTACACCAATTGAAAAGAATTTTGGCGGACAAATACCAGAAGATATTAATAACGATGGATCCACCATTCAATTGACAAGTGGTAGAACGTCGAGCGATTGGAAAACTACAGTTTATAAAAGTATATTTGGTAAAACGCCAAATGGAGAACCAACCGAAGAACAAGTAAGATTCAATCCAAAAAATTCTACTCCATTTGTATTTCCAACTTTAAATCGTGATCAAATTGTAATAAATACGGATAGGTTGATACTAAGCAGTAGATTCGCAGAAACACTACATTTTAGTAAAAAACGTTATGCCGTAACAACTGATAGTGAATATACAGTTGATGCTAATGATAATGTAGTTATTACTACAAATAATACTGCTACTATAAATGCGCCACAAATATTTTTGGGTCAATATGGTGAAACTAATGAACCAGCATTATTAGGTCAAACAACTGTAGACTGGATGTATGATCTTTGTAATTGGTTATTGGATCACGTTCATTGGCATCATCACGTACATCCACATCCACATACACATCCTAGATCAGGAAATGCAACTCCAGAAAATACAAAAGATGCTAATCCAGATCAAACACAAATACCGGTACAACAAATCAAACTACAATTATTAAGAGATAATTTACACAAGACACTGAGTAGACGAGTATTCGTTACTGGTGGCGGTTATGCGCCTGGCAGCAATGGAGTTAAACCAATCGGAAGTGGCGGAGAATGTAAAGATCCAGTGGTAATAAATACTGTTACAGGAGCTGGAGCTGTGGGTGATTTCAAAGGTAGAAATCGTCGTGAAGGTCCAGTACAAGTTGAATTTGAATTTCAAGATTAATTATGAGCGATTATTATATAGCCTATGAGGAAACTGTAGCTTGGAATGGTAGCGTTTTTAATGCTAATGAATATAGAAGAGCTATAAACTCATTTTATTCAAAAGTTGATCTTGTAAAGCCAAATGCAATAGTGGAGGATGATGCTCCGATCCCAAGTTTTTCTATAAAAAATTTGTCTCCAGACGCAAATTTTCCTAATGAGTTGGGTTTTAATTTAAGTGGAAAATTTTCAACATCGAAACGAGATGAATTAACTGGACAGTACACATCATATGTTACTTTAAGTGGAGACGTTAAGGTTCCAAGACAAACATCTAGTGGAAAAACACTGAAGGTCATTATAGCATCAGATTTTAAATCCACGCGTGGTTATGGAAAGACACCAGGTGAAGCTTTCAATAATGCTTTTAAACAACTAAGAGAATCTTTGTTACAAACTTTAGCTGATCAAGTTGGTGTTTCTGGTAAGGGAATTAAAGTGGAACGACAAGATCCATTTACTGATCCAGATCCTGCTTTAGTAGGACCACCTACACAAACAATTAGCGGAGTAGTTAACAAAGCTCCTGTAGTAGATAATCCTAACATAAAACTACCAACACAAGAAGTAAAGGGATTAGATGCAAATGCAGCACAACAAGCAGCCTCAAAAGCCCAGGACGCAGCGAGTAGTGCTACATCTCAAGTACAAAGTGCAGCTGGAGGATTAACATCGCAGGTTCAAGGAGTTACAGATCAAGCACAAGGAGCAGCTGGTCAAGCACAAGGTGCATTAGAAGGAGCAGCTGGTCAAGCACAAGGTGCATTAGAAGGAGCAGCTGGTCAAGCACAAGGTGCGGTTAGTAATGTTCAGGAATCCGCAGGAGGAGTACTTAGTAATCTTTCATCAGGAGTTAAAGGTGCAATTGGCGGAGGTGCTTTAGGAGCAGGTATTGGAGCATTAGCAGGCGGTGGAAAAGGAGCATTGATTGGGGCCGGCGCTGGATTGGTCGCGGGTGGAATAGCCGGAAAGATAATGGATAAACTTAATCCAGACGGAATCAAACCGGATGGATTGGGTAAAGATTGGTCGCCTAATAAGTTTAGTCCTAAATCTATAGCTGGTAATGAAAAATTTGTTAATGCTAAAACAGGTATGGTTGAATCCACGTCCAAATTAGCTAAAGGGTTAAAAGGTGGATTGTTAGGTGGTGCTCTTGGTGCTGGAGTAGGGGCCTTAGCCGGAGGCGGTAAAGGAGCATTAATAGGCGGATTGAGTGGTACAGCACTTGGTGCCGGATTATCCGTTGGTGGTGTAACAGGAGCAGCATTAGCCGGTGGTGGATTAGGAGCCGGAATAGGTGGAATAGTTGGGGGTGGAAAAGGTGCTTTAATTGGAGCTGTATCAGGAGGAGCAATTGGTGCAGCTGCTGCTAAATTAGCAAGTGTTCAAAAAGGAATGCCTAAACCAAATATACCAAAACCACCTAGTACACCCCGTATCAAGACTGTCAAGATACCCAGACCATCTGATACAAAAGGCGCACAAGCATTATTAAATTTACCTAAATCTCGTTTGGGTTAATAATTATATATAATAATATGAAAATAGATATATTAAAAGAATTCATTAAGAAAACAGTACAACAAGAGGTACGAAACGTAGTACAATCTGAACTTAAACTTCAATTGGCAGAAATATTCTCTAAAGAAGTTATCCAATCCAAGAAAAAATCATCTGATTCTGATTTAGAACAACAAATTTTAAAAGAATTGGATGTGATGAATGAATCTGCGGTTGTGGAGGAACCAGTTAAACCTACGAAAAAGTTTGTAAAGTATACCAGTAACCCAATGTTGAATGATATTTTAAACCAAACCACTGGTGGTGTGCCACAAGAAGGCAGTATGGTTAGTATGATGGGTGGATATGGTGATGGTACACAAGAAGTTATTACAGAAACCAAAGTGCCTGAAAATGCTCCTGCTCCTGTAAAAGGAGTTTATTCAGCGATAAACAGAGATTATCGTGCTTTACTAAAAGCAGTGGATAGTAAAAAGTCTAAGGTTTAATTATGGCTAAAAAAGCACTAGGACTTAAAATACCGTTTAGATTGGGTCAAGATGGTTATTTTGAAACAAATACTGATACTATTTCACAAGTTTCTAGTAATATACGGAATCTTTTATTAACCAAACCTGGAGAACGCAGGTTCAATAATGCATTTGGTTCTTCATTATATAAAGTGTTGTTTGATCAAAACGAATTGGGTGAAATGTTGCCGATGTTAGTAAATCTTATTCAAAATGATGTAAATAGATTTATGAACGGTATAATAGTTGAAGACGTTAAAGTTCAATTATTGGAAAATGATGTTGTAAATAATAATTATAATAAAATATTTATAAAAGTAGCCTTTAGTTACAAAGAATTACAATCCACAACTGAAGTGATCATCACAAACAATAATATATAATGCAACAATTAATTAACAAAACCTTCAAGGCTAATACAAAAGACGTTTTGTATTTAAATCGTGATTTTACTTCTTTAAAACAACAACTGATTGATTTCACTAAACAGTATTATCCACAAAGTTATAAAGATTTTAGTGAAAGTTCACCAGGCCAAATCTTTATCGAACAAGCGTCTTTTGTGGGAGATGTATTGTCATATTACACCGATTATCAATTTAAAGAAAGTTTTATTCAATTCGCGGGTGAACGTAAAAATATTATAAACCAAGCTCAATTTTTGGGATATAAACCAAAAGTATCTTCGGTATCATCCACTAATGTAGAATTGTTTCAATTGTTGCCTGCGACACGTACTTCGGGCATTAATGGCGAATATGTGCCTGATGAACGATACTGTTTGATTCTAAAACCATATACGCAACTATCTAGCGTATCAGGTATATCATTTATAGTCGAAGAAAGTGTAGATTTTAGTCAAGATACTTTATTTTCACCAAGACAAATAAGTGTTTACAATCGTGATAATACAGGAGCACCATTATTTTATCTGATAAAGAAATCCACACAATGTTATTCTGGTAGAATAACAACAAAAACATTTAGTGTTGGCGACCCACAATCATTTTTAAAAATAAAGTTAGATGAAACTAATGTGGTTAAAATAATAAGTGTGGTGGATTCTAATGGCAACAATTACTATGAAACACAGTATCTAGCACAAGATACAATTCCACTATTGATTGATAATGTACCTCTTACTAATCAAACGTTATCACCATATAGAAATGAAACTCCTAAGATTTTAAAATATCTAAGAACCGAACGTAGATTTATTACATCTGTAGATCAGAACAATTTTACTTATATTCAATTTGGGGCGAATACAGAAAATTACGAAAATACAGTTATTATACCAAATCCAACTAATGTTGGTGTAGCTTTATCCAATTTAAAGAATCTAAATATATCTTTAGACGGTACAAATGTATTAAAGGCCAATTCATACGGTGTGTCTCCATCAAATACAACATTGACAGTTAATTATGTTGTTGGTGGTGGTTTAGATTCAAATGTAAATTCTGATGAAATAAATAAGATTGCTAGTACAGATTATTTAAATGACGTGACCAGTTTAACTGATAGCGAAGTGATTCTATTAAACAATTTTAAAAATTCATTGAGAGTAAATAATCCACTTTCGTCAACTGGTGGTAATGACGCGGATACAAATGAGGAAATACGACAAAATGCTATATTAAACTTTTCCGCTCAAAATAGAATGGTTACTTCCGATGATATTCTACTAAGAGTATATTCATTGCCATCTTATTTAGGTAATATTTCAAAAGCATATGTTGAAAGCAATTCAAATAGACGAGTTCAATATAATCAATTAATAAAAGGCGTAATAACCGAAGACGGAAATGAAACATTAGATTTAAATCCATTAAATCCACTGGATAGAAGAAAGTTTTTGGAATCGAGCAATCCATTTACAAACAATCTTTATTTGTTAGGGTATGATGTTAATAAAAATTTGACAACATTGAATCCTGCAACGTTGCAAAATTTAATAAGCTATCTAAATAATTTTAAAATCCTCACGGATAAAATTAATATTATTGATGGTTATATTATCAATTTAGGATTAGATTTTAAAATTACAGTATTCACTGGTTTTAATAAACGAGACGTATTAAATAATTGTATTCAATCTGTAAAAAACTATTTGGATATTGATAATATTAGTTTTAACCAACCGATAAATCTCAGTCAACTCAATTTTGAAATAATGAAAAACGAAGGGGTCCAATCTGTAATTGAGTTGAAGATTAAGAATTTAACAATTGACGATGGTAATTATTCACCTATAGCATATAACGTAAGTATTGCTACACAAAATAATATTCTCTATCCATCAAAAGACCCATCAGTATTTGAAATTAAATATCCTGACAACGATATAAAAGGATTGGTAGTATAATATGCATATTTTCATTTATCCATCTCAAGACACTTATATTAACAATTCTAACAAATTCCAAAACAAAAATTTTGGAATAGACGAGATATTAGAAATATATGCGTCGAACGCAGGCAAAAAAACTGTGTACACAGATCCAAATTGGCACACTCCGCCTCTTACCGCTTCTTCATACGGTAATAACGGATGGTTGGCATACACCACATCTTCGTTGTTTATTTATTCCGGTAGTAAGTGGTATGCTTTTAATCTTACATCTTCTGTAATACCAAATACATCATTTATTGCTAATTTTACAGGCAGATTATCAAATGTAACTACTAATCCAAAACGTCCACTTTATATTTCTGGATCAGCCAATTATGCATCCGGATCATTTTCAGGTAGTATGAATATAACTAGTTACTCATTCTTTACAGGAAGTTGGAGTACAGGTAGTTTTTCTGGCTCTGTGAGAGTTGGTAGTTTTTTTACAAAATTAAAAGTAAACAAACGCACATACACAATAAGTCCGTTGACGGCATCTTTGACAGGTACAGGCAGTTTTAAAAATTTAAGAGGGAAACTATTAGGCAAATCAAACACAGGCATACCGTGTAGCTCCAGTTTTTATTCGCCGGTAAGAGCTTTTAATTCAGGATCATTTACAGGAAGTTTTAGTGGTTCAAATTCTAAGTTATATATAGAAACTTTAACTTCCAGTAAATTGTATTATACAGATGTCATAAATTTTGCCGGTTATTTTAAAGGCAAATATAGTGGATCTTTTAAAGCTCCTTCGACTGCTACATACTTGAACTATCCAGAATTTAGTAGAACATTAATTAAGTTTGACTTAAACACATTGAGTCAGTCTATTTCTAAGAACGAAATTAGCAGTTCAAAGTTAAAATTTACACTCAATTTAAAAGCATGCGGTATGAGAAATCTTCCGCTAAATTACTCTATATATGCTTATCCAATAAGTCAAAGTTGGGAAAATGGAAATGGTAGATATGCAGACGATGGATCTCAACTAGGAGCTACTTGGAACAATAGAAGTTACTCAGGCAGTAATTTATGGTATGGTAATAAAATAACAAACAGTTATCAACAAGTAAATTATCTATTAACATCTTCATATTCAAGTGCCAGTTTTCAAAATCAAGGTGGTACTTGGTATTATAAAGTTCCAACTTCATATACAAACAAACCAAAATGGATTTGCAATTCTACTTCGTTTCCATCATTGGTAAACAACGGATTGATTTGTAGTCAGTCATTCAATTATGGTAAACAAAGTGATATATCAATGGATATCACACAAATCGTTCGTTCTTGGTTATGTGGATGTATTCCAAATCAGGGACTTATGTTATTGAGTTCATTTGAAATAAGTACGCCTCCTCTTCAACCAACCAATGGATTGTTACAGTTCTTCAGTAAAGATACCAATACTATTTATAGTCCATATATCGATGTCGGATGGAATGATGCTGTATTTAGCACAGGTAGTTTAAAACCTGTGTCATCTTCTATACAAAATCTAATTACCTTACAGTCATTAAACAATGCGTATAAGGCTGGCAGTGTTGCTAAAATATTTGTTTTTGCGAGAGATAAATATCCTCTAAAGACATTTAATAAATCATATCAACAACCTGCTATGGTCACTCCTAAGTATTTGCCAACTTCTTCCTATTATATGGTAAAAGATGCTGAATCCGAAGAGATTTTAATTAATTTTGACGATTATACTAAATTAAGTTGCGATGCTTCGTATGGTAATTATTTTAAATTAAATACTAGCGGATTACCGCAAGAACGTTATTTAACAGTATTTATTAAGGTAGAGTACAAAGATGGAACAGTTGACATCGTTGATACTGGGAAAATATTTAAAATAACTCGTTAGTATGGCAAATATACCATTAGTATATAACGTATCATTAAGTGATATACAAACATTTAAAGACTTTGGTACATTTCAAAATAACTTTGATGATTTTGGAAATGACCAATTAGTTTACAACATATCACAGTCATTTGATGGCAAATTTAATTATATTAAATTACCAATTAAAAGTTTTTTATACAATGAAAACAAAATCGCCGATACATCGACGGTGGAATTCACCGAATTGCAAACAACCGCAGTTGAAGAAAAGAGAAATTTGACAGATGTTATAATTCAATATAATAATTTGATCGAAGAAAATAGAATCTTAAATCAAACGGTAAATAGCTTAGTGGAGAAATATGAAAATAACGATGACAAACAAGTTATCTCTGCTATGAAAAACGAAATTATTGGTTTGCGAATCAAATTGGGACAAGGAACGGTTCTGTCCGATTTTGGCGACGACTATCCATTTTTACCATTAACTTCTTAATATGCCTTACGACTATTTGACAATAAACGATAATGATTTGAATAAGGGTATTACAAGTGCATCTTATTTTAATGCCAATTTGCAGTCTTTGTACGAACAACAAGTTGTAAGTGAGGATATATTTTATGGAGAATCCGATGACGACTTGTTTGAATTTACCCTTTATAATAATAATCAACAACTTGTAAGTTTTAACAGAGTAATTCCATCTGTTACATATTCTGTATTACAAGGAAGTTATAGAGATATAAACAATACGTTGAGATCGTATCGATTTGCAAATCCATTTACAAATATTGTATCTCATAAAAATGATATTTTATTGCACCCACAATTTGATTTAAATGCTAGTGGAGTTGGTCCAGGTTTGTATTACTTGTTATATAATCCAGTTAGAAATATAGCAGGCAATCCGACAAATAAATTGGTTATAAAAGAGATATCTCCAAGTAGAACTGAGATACGGTTATCTTATGCATTTGACACAACAAAAAATGAATCATCTAGGTTAGATGCGGTTAAGATAAGATCATTTGCTGATAAAAAATATTTGTTATTGAGAATATATCAAGATTTAATTGATATTATTAAAAACAACCCAATTGAACAAGACTTTCTGTTAAATAAAGATAAGTATAATTATGCAGATATTTGTTTGAAGTTAGGTTTAAAAAGTGAAGCTGAATTGCAAGAATTTATAACATCAACATACGTTGGATATAATTCTGTCATTAAATTAAACAGTGATACTGATACTACGATTTTACAGACAAGTAAATTTTCAGGTGTGCAGGAACAAATTAACAATTTCATATACACATATAATAATATAGAATTTACCAGTCAAGAAATACTGGAGTCTTTCAGAATCATCACATTAAAAGTATCACAAGATAGAGTATTGCAAAAAAGTTCTATAAACGATATTGATTTACAAAATATATTGGGGTTGTTTGAACAAACAATTTATACTGACTGGATATTACCAAACGTAACCAGTTTATTGGAAAATTATAGAACAAAATATTATGGTTATTATAAGAATGCATTGAATTTTGACAATGGAAATTTAATAAAAATTCTAGATCATACAAATTATTTAAATCCAATAGATGACACTTTTAATGTACAAGTAAAATTAGATGCCCCACTACCGGCTCAATATAATATAAAATCTACGTGCTGGATATCAAACATATCAATTGCTCCAATTTATTTTAAAGTTAACTTATTTACTTCAAAGATATCAAGAAAAGTATTTTTAAACGATATAAATTTTGATGTTCAAGTTAATACAGTAAATCCATCCACACAAAGATATCAAAGTAATGACGTGTTTACTTTAGATAAATCGAAGATAAGATTAAAAGAAAAGTATAATGATTTGTATATTGATTATACAGATTTTAACAATTTTATTAATTATTCATCAGCTGAATTACGTACTAAAATTGCTAAGAATAAGATCAAAGATTATAATCAACTTGAATCTGTTAAGATATCGACTATTAATTCTGCAACAGATACGAGTGCGACAATTTCATCTTCTTATAGTCAGTTGGTTAATCAGAAGACAGCTCAACAAATCACATTACTGGATACATTTGATGAGTACGAATCCTATTTGTTTTTTAATTCATCTAGTATAGATGTCAAAATCGATGAAGCTATTACATATGATTCGGATAACTATAATAGTTTGGTATATCAACTTCCTGAATATGTAAAGGATGACTCAGATTCCGCAGATTACATAAAATTCACTGCGATGACAGGTCATTTTTTCGATAATATATTAGTATTCATTAAGAAGTTTCCTAAATCATATCCTATTTCTAATGATGATTCAAATTACTATCCAAAGAATTATATAGATGAATTATTGAATAGTTTTAATTGGGGAATTGACATTGGTAAATTTTCACAGAGTGATTTAAATCAATTATATTTCAATAACCAGGAAATTTCAAGTTATAATTCTGCTTCTTATTTTGATTATACAAAATCAATTTTAAATAGGTTCGCAAATAATATTTCATCCGTATATAAAGCCAAGGGTACTATTAATTCATTTGAAATGATACGTACTATGTTTGGTATTCCTGCTGGATTAATATCCACTAGAGAGTATGGAAGTGCTGACGCTTTTTCTAATCGTGACAACTACTTCGTATACGACGATATTATTTATATGACAGATTTCAAGGAAAATAATTTCTTGAATTTTCAACATACTAGTAGTGATTTTATTTATACAACTAGTAGTTACTATGCATCTGGATCCAATATTAATACATTCACTAGTAGCACCGAATACACGTCAAAATTTAACGGTATATCTACAATTGAATTTTCTTTTAGATTTAAATCGACTAATTATAACTTCGGCGACAAGATACAATTGATATCGAAATATAGAAATAAAAAGTCCGATTGGAACTTATTTATAAAAAAATCAAAACAAGTTAACAGTGGTCAATTAGTATTTGAAATGCATCCATATGAATTGGGCAACACTACGTCCAGTTTGACATTAAATGAAATACCATTATTGAACGGTGACATTTTCACGGCTATGTTAAAACGTGAACCTGTTCTTGGGGATTTTGATAAATTGAACGTGAGTTCAAGTAAAATTACTAATGCGGTTACCCCATTTATTATAGAAGACGACGGTGATTATGTGATAGAAGACGATAACGATTTCGTTACATTAGCATCTCAAAAAACTACATTGACGGCTTCTTACTTCGTTAATTCAACAAAAGAATTAATTCCATACGTATATAGTTTATCTATTAATCAATATGACGGAAGTGTTAAGAATTTCTCATCGACAAAACGTAAAATTATAAATTATACCACAAACAAGAATTTTTCATCAGGTAGTTATTATATAGGTAATTATTCGTCATCTGTTTCGTTTATAGGAAATTTAGATAAAATTAAAGTTTTAAAAGAACCACTTAATAATGAATATTTCGATGAACATTCTTATAATTTAGATTCAATATCGATCCCAATTAAAGAAAACGTGTATTCGAATTTGTTTTATTTATGGAGTTTTGATACGCCTGTTAATTTGTATTCGCCTACATCTACCAGTACATCTGTAGATAATCAAAATATTTATTATCAATCACAGTTTTTTGCTTATAATTTTGGACAAAAAGAAAAGTATTATAGCTATCCAACTTGTTCTAACATATCGATTAATCAATTTCCATATCAATTTGATAAAATCGATATCAAACAAACTATAAACACCAATAACTTTGGGCCAAATTTCAAAATCAATAGTAAAATAAACAAAATAACCGAAACGGCTTTGTCTAATTTAACTCCATATGATTATTCAACGAGAATTCAAGACAGTTTAGGTGACGATTCCATCTTATCTGGATTTTTTATAAGTCCATATAACTATTTAAATCAAAAAATAGAGAATTTTATAGGACTAGATGGTATTGCGGATATTATAGGTGAACCTCAAAATTTAAACAAACAAAATTACGAGGGGTTGACTAAATTACAACGTGAATTCGGTGAAATAAATGAAAAATATATATATCCACAAGAATTTTATAGTACATATAAATTCTACATTGATTTTTCTATATTTGATGTTGTAAAAAATTTAAAACCAGCTAGATCTAATTTATTGACAGGCATTTTATTAGAACCAAGCTTGTTTGAACGTAAAAAGTTTAACTACAGAGATGTAGAATTTTTAACAAATAACGAATTTGACATATACTTTAATAACAAGACAACATTTACATCTTCTTTATTAAATACGGTTGATATTGCAAACTTCGCTATAGTAACCAGTTCTAATGTTAATAATGTTACCCAAGATAAAAATACTTATAATTACTCACGTCTAGAAATTAAAGACATAATAGATGACCGTGATTTCATTTATGCAAAGTATGGGAAGTATGTATATATTGATTCAAATGGATATAATGTACGAGACACAGTTAATGTAGGTAAAAAAGATTATTATCAATCCGTTAATAGTGATGGATTTTTAGTAACATTTACATCTTCGTTTGACGAAGTTCAAGTTATTGGTTCTGGATCAGGATATTCAGTAGGCACATCAGGTACTTCAGGCACATCAGGTACTTCAGGCACATCAGGTACTTCAGGCACATCAGGTACTTCAGGCACATCAGGTACTTCAGGCACATCTAATTATATAGGATTTAACGTTCAAGTTACTGGAAGTAAATACTTAAAAAACTACTATAAAGGCGTGTTTAACACGGGATATTCCAATAGACACTTAAGCAAGTTCTCATTCGTCGGAAGTCGAACCAAATATCAAGCGGTAAGTGGTTCTAAGACTATACTTTCAAATGGATTGAAGTTGAGCTCAAAAGGCGACATTACATATTATACTTATATTAAAGGTAAAAATGATAAGAATAGTACTGTAAATAGAGAGGGTGTTACAAATGGAAGTTCGCCTGTTATTACCATACCGGGATTTTTAAGTTTGAATATTGAAACTAACAATGCTCCTTCATATGGTGATACAACTGGATCAATTGGTAATACAGACTCATTATTCATACAATTACCATTAACAGCGTCTTTACTAACCAGTGCAAGTTTAGAAAGATACATAATGAATTTATAATTCATATTTTTGAGTAAAAATTAAAACTTATCAATAATTATTATATATGGCATATTTAAATAACAACATTCTTACAGTGAATGCTGTATTGACTAAAAAGGGAAGAGAAATCCTCGCAAAAACGGGTGGATTAAATATTACAGCGTTCGCTTTGGCTGACGATGAAATTGATTACACCCAGTTTAATCCAAATCATCCATTAGGCAGTGCATATTACGATATAGCTATTCGTAACACTCCTATTATGGAACCGATCACCGATGAATCACAGTCAATGAAGTATAAGTTAGTAACTTTGAATGACGGAATAACATCTGTACCAACTATAAGTGTAGCTCAAAGCGTAATTACTGTAGATAGAGATTACACCGGTGAGATTTTAATCAGTCCCAGTACAAACCCAACTTACAATGTTACGCTTGGATACACAGCAATTTTGACAAATAAAAATGTTGGTACACTGATTGTAACCGAAACAAATAGTTTGAATTCGACCAGTGCTACGATTCCTACTTTTTCAGGAGATTTAACTTCACAAACTTCGCAAGTAGTAATTGGTAATAAATTCAGATTTGTACCAAACGCTGGTTTGTCTAAACTAACAACCACTAATATTACAATTATTGGCAATGAAAGTGGGGGTAATACATCCATCACAGTGACAGTTAAAGTTCCAACAACAACATAATTATGATATTTAGTACATTTAATAATGACGACATTGTAGTCGGTAGAATAAATCAAGTATCTTCCGGTTTATTTGGAACTGGTAGTTTATTTGTTAGTCAATCTACCTTCGTAACACAATCAGGTGTTACTGGTCAAGCTAATCAACTTACTGGTTCCAGTCCATATGATGTGAGAAATGGTCAATATTATCTTGATATCTACTCAGGTGGAGATTTATATTTTGATGTAGCATATGGCGATTATGCAAATAGTGGTAGTTCACGATTCGATGTCACCACTTATTCAACCCCCGTATTGACAAATGAAACAAAAGTTATCTATTCTCAATATAGAAATACCCTTTTACAACCAGGCGATACTTTATTCAGTTTTGCATCTGGAAGTGTAGATAATATAGTTGACAGTGCAGCTATTTATGTAATAAATTATGCAGCTGACAAATTTAAAGATCAAATAGACGCGGGTCAAATACAGATTTCTTTCAGTGGTTCAGTTGGTCCTAAGAAATTCACATTTATTGACGATTCACAGGTAGTGAATAAACAACAAACTTCATATAACTTAATTTCAGGTTCCATTGTAAACGGAATTGCTACGCCTTATTTGAAAAATGGATCGCCAGTTTATGCTGGTATAGGATTGGTATATCCATCAAACGGTGCCATCGTATTTAACGCAATAAATTTAGACAAACATGTTGGTATTACAGCAGGACAACAAATTTTAAATAGAGCTAATTATTCTAATAACGTAACTTCTACAAATCGAAGTGGATATTGGAAAGTGTGGACAAGAGATTTTTACAATGCTCTTAGAAGATCTAGATCAACGATGGGAGTCAGAAAGTCTGAATTTGTACCGTCTACAAATTACTTTATCCGTGTAAAAAATAAAGAATTTAATTATAGTAACAATCCAACTTTTGTTTCTGATGGAAATGATGGTTTGACTAAAGGAACTATTATTTATCAAGATTTGATTAATAATCCAAGAACCTATATTACCTCGGTCGGTTTGTATAATGATAATAATGAACTATTGGCAATTGGTAAAATTAGTCAACCTACAATGAAATCTTTTGACAACGAATTATTGATTAAGGTGCGGATTGATTTCTAATATATAATAGTTTGTTTTTATTCTATTTATAATAGAATGATCAAATTTTTTAAAACACAAGACGTACTAGTAACCAGATTTACTGTTTCTAAGGAAAAGACGTTTAATAACGTTTTAAATAATCTTCTTTCTGGTACAGATGGTGCCGACGATAGTATATTTCCTATACAAATGTCTTATATTGCGTGCGACAATAATAAATCAGGAAGTTGTGAGGGGGTTACATCAAACAATGTATATTTATCAATTACACAATTTGAGGAATCATCACAAATTGATTTTTCAGTGGGTAAATATGTAAATTCAAGTTCTGTTTTTTATCCATCGTCAAGTGCTAATTGGAATCCAACGGTTAATCCTGTAAATATTAATGGGACGTATAAAGGTCAAGTTTATAATACTGTAAATAAAATGTATTATAATAATTACAACAATAGTTACAATATATTTGGATTTGACGATTACGATCACCAACGCACTAAATTGGATTTGACTAATGATTTTTCGTTGTATAGATTATCAGTTCCACAAACCGGTGACGGCATTAAAAGAAATTCAGTTGTAATATACAATCAATCAGGAGATATCGTTTCTAACATATTAGATGATGGCAATCACAATTTGATATTAGGTGGAACTTATTTTATTAATAGTTACGAATTTACGACGGGTAATGAAGATACTGTAGAAAACCAAGGTAGTTATGGTTTGGGTTATTATTTATTGAATACATAGTATGAGTTTAATTAACATATATAACGAACGGTACGGATCTTCTGTTGCTACTAATGGTAGTATAATAGCAATAGGAAATCCACCAACTAAAAACTGGGATTATTCAGAGGGATTTTCCCGCAGAGGTCAAATATTTTTAATTCGTAAAAATCAATTTGAATCAAATTATGAAGTAATTAAAACTTTAGTCAACGAAAATTTAAATTTGTTGACTCCATATTATACCGAACAAAGTAGTAGTACGGTAAATACAAGTTCTTTAATCGCTAATAGCGGTAGTTTACCAAACGTAGATTCATCTTGTAGTTATTTAACAATTGAAGATCGTAGTAAATTTGTTTATCAAAGCAAATATGGCGAATCGTTGGATGTTAGTGATTATTTTCTTGTGGCGAGTGATATTTCACTAAGTCAAAGTATTGATGCTAGACATTTCTTCACGCAAAATCAAGTTAATATATATGAAATAGATCCAAATTATATATATCAAAACGGACGTATAACAGCTAAGTCTACTGAGTTTACTAAAGAAACCACAAGTACTTATCAAATAAGTTCAACTCCAATTGCTTATTTAACATCATCCATAAATTCTCAATTTGGCAAATCTGTTAGTATTTCAAACAATTATTTAGCGGTAGGCGCGCCTGGCTATAATAATGGTAGAGGACGTGTTTACGTCTTTAAGAATATAAATAATAACTACAATTTGGTACAAACATTAAGTAGTAGTCTTACTTTAGATCCATATCAATCATCGTTTGGTTTTAGTGTTTGTATAGACAAATATAGTGAAAATAAGTTAGTAGTTGGATCTAACCAAGTATCAGCTAGCAAAGTATTTTTATTTACATCTGGATCCGGCGGCTGGCGGTTATCTCAGAGATTCCAAAATATAACAGGATCTGAATATTTAAAATTGGAGGGATTTGAATTTGATTTATACCCATCAGGAAGTTTGTCAGCTGCGCAGAAAAAAAATAGATTTGGTTATTCCGTATCCTTACATAAAAATGTTTTAACTGTGGGTTCGCCTAACGATCTTTTGTACTACGAATATTCAGGATCTACGACGTTGAGACAAAGAGGAGCGACTTATATTTATGAAAATGGACTGTGTGCGACAGGATCTAATCAGTACCTGTTTATTAAAAAACTTTATGGTGATGAAATAACCTTCAAAGATAATATGATGGGATATTCAGTTTCGACTCACAATAATAAAGTGTTAATTGGTTCGCCTAAACCATATTTCCCATTTAGCTCGCTTTATATTTCTAGTTCGGTTAAATATTATGATAAATTCTATGATGTAAATGATTATGGTGAATCAAGTTATTGCGGACAGTGTTTATATTACAATGTTAGTAATTCTGTTGTAACACAGATTACCACAGATCCTATTGCCAAACGAAAAGAGTATAATAAACCATTTAGCGCATTTGGATATTCAGTAGCTTTATCAGAACCAAATTTAATAGTTGGATCTCCTATTCCACTAAACGACGATTTATATTTAAGCATTCCATTGATAACTGAATCAGGTAGTTATAGTGACCCAAGTTATATAAATACATCATCGTTTAATCCTGAGAACTGTACTGAATCGGCTGATGTTGTATATTTTCAAATAGAAGATACAGTTTATGGTAGTGGTAGCATCAAAGCAAAAATTGCATTGCAGATGGAGTCTGATACATACACCGACATCGTTGGTAAAGCTTATATATACGATAGTTCCGACTTAAAGACAAATTACCCAGTTGGCAATATTTTTTATAACAATAATAGTTTGATTTTGAATAATACAGGCAGTGTATTGAATCTATTAACAAGAGATCCTGTTGATCCCAATCAACCGTCTTTGTATATGGATTATAGAACACTCATAACATCTTATGAGAAACAATATATTTGCACAATACTGCCTGGTGAATTTAATATATCTACTAATCCTACATCTACAACTTCATCTTTTGTAAATTATTGCGTATTTAACAAGAGCACATTTAACTTTGAAAATTTGGACATCATTTTAAGATATATCAATTATAAGAATGTTACTCCGGGTTCTGAAAAGTGGTATTTGAATATGATATCTAATGATGTAGAACAAAATATCTTTGGGTTCTATACATCATCTTATTCAGACTACAATACAAATCTATTAACCCCAACTTTAAAAAATATACTGGCGGAAAAGAATTTGGACATAGATAGTAATGGTAAAGTGGATATTAATGATGGCAAAATGATGTGGAAGTATTTCATCGAAAAATTAAACTTCACCAATTATAAATCTTATTTGAATACCTTAAGTAATCGTAACAATTACGATGACATCATTAGATTCTTGGATAACCAAACAGGCAAATCAATTAAGAATTACGTTAAACAACCATTTTTCAATTATCAATATAGTTCATCAGTTGATCCAACGGGATCTTATTTAGCACCATATATAACCACAGTTGGATTATACAGTGGATGTGACTTGGTTGCGGTGGCTAAATTAGCACAACCAATTAAAAATACTGGTGAAATTCCAATAAATATTTCTGTTAAATGGGACACTTAATTATATTTATTATATAATAAAACAAATATATGGCAACATCACCAGACGCAAAAGTAATTGACCGTGAATCATTAAAGACCAGCTTGGAAGCTAGATTTATAGCCAAACAAAAAGCTGGTGGTGCATTCAATGCATATAAAGCTACAAGATTTATACCAGGTGGTACTATGTTAGATGGATTACAAGGATCAATGGGTTATTCACAAAAATCTCGTAAATATACAGTTAATCCAGGATTTCTTACATCAATCGACAATCAAGAAGCAAATTTTAATACAGAAGCGTTGAATTACTCCGACACTTTACCAGGATTTAATACGAAACGATATTTTCGTTGATATGTATTTTAAATGGTTATATTAGGTCTGGATTCATCTACATCAGTTACAGGTTGGGCATTTAGTAAAGACGGAAACATCTTAGATGCTGGCTATATTGATACAAAAAAGTTTGAAACTACAAAAGAAAAAACTTACTTTGTTATATCCGAATTAGAAAAAAATCAGTTAATTAAAGATGTTATCGCCATTAATTTAGAAGCGGCTCTTAGTGGTTTTGCTGGTGGATTTACATCACAACAAGTTATTATTACATTGGCCCGTCACAATGCAGTGTTTGCTTACATCATCGAAGAACACTTCAAAGTCAAAGTAAATTTATTATCTGTTAACACTATGCGTAAACAGTTGTTTGGCAAGTGTAGAATTAAAGGTGTTAAATCAAAAGACTTTGTAAAAATAGAACTCGAAAAGATATTACCTGATGTTACCAAATTTACTGTATTAAATAAAAAGGGCAATTGGGATGTACGAAATGGTGATATGTACGATGGAATAGTTTGTTCTTTATATAAAAAGTTGTAAATCGAAAAATCTGTGTTATAGTGTTTAAAATGACTGTGGTTGACACTCTATCAAGATTATTTAAACAAAAGGTTCACGTCCAAAAGGGAGGTGAAGAAATTATTGTTTTTTGTCCCAACTGCAAACATCATAAACGGAAGTTAAATATAAACACCAAAACTGGGTTTTATCAATGTTGGGTATGTAATTTTAGTGGAAAAAGTTTTTATAGTCTTCTTAAAAAAGTAAAAGCCTCTAAAGAATATTATGACATTTTGTGTAAAGATGCGCCAAAACGAAATGACTTTGTAGTAAAAGAAGAAAAAAAGATACTAAATTTACCCGATGAGTTTAAACCTTTATGTAAATCAAATAGTGATATTGAATATAAACGTGCTTTAAGTTATTGTTTAAATCGAAACATAACTACACTTGATATAGTTAGATATAATATTGGATATTGTAATAGTGGTACATTTATTAATAGGATTATTGTGCCATCATATGACTCAGTGGGAAAACTTAACTTTTACTGCGGTAGGTCGTTTTGTGATGGATATCTAAAATATAGATTGTGTGACGGTAGCAAGGATATTATAGGATTTGAGTTATTTACAGATTTTAATCAACAGATTACATTGGTTGAGGGCGTATTTGATGCTATGTCTGTAAAATATAACGCGATACCCCTTTTTGGTAAAACTTTATCCAAAACACTCAGAATGAAGTTGATAGAAAATAAACCACCCAGAGTAAATGTACTTTTGGATAACGACGCGTTAACATCGAGTCTGAGGATTTGTGATTTTTTACTAGAACATAATATAGAAACTTATTTGATTCGGCCTGATGGTAAGGATCCAAATGAATTAGGTCACGAAAAGACTTGGCAAACCATACACAACGGTGTTAGAATGGATGAAAGTCTACTGTACAAATTTAAATTAATGGTTAAACTATGATTGTATTAAAACGCACGGATAAAAAAATTAATTCAGTGATTCATATCGCTGATATTCATATTCGTTTAACAAAACGTCACGATGAATATACTTTGGTATTTGAGAAGCTCTATAAAGCGTTAGACAAAGCAAAAACATTAGACGCTATTCTGGTAATTGCTGGAGATTTATTTCACAATAAATCCGATCTAAGTCCTGAGTGTGTCAAACTAGGAAGCGATTTTCTAAAAAGTTGTGCTGATAGAGTTCCTGTAATTTTGACAGCTGGAAATCACGATGCTACTCTTGCTAATAAATCCAGATTGGATTGTATTACACCAATTGTTGACGCGTTAAATCATCCCAATTTATATTATCTAAAAAAGACAGATGTTTATCGTTACGAAAATATTTTGTTTAATAATCTCAGTGTTTTTGATTGGGATGCGCCCGAAAAATATATTAAATATACGGACATTCCAACTAAATATCGTGACGAAACAGATCACCACATCGCTTTGTTTCACGGACCAGTATATAATGCTGTAACCGACATTGGTTATACGGTTAATAATAGATCCGTTACAAATGAAACATTTAATGGACATCATATTGCTATGCTTGGTGATATTCATAAACATCAAATGTTACAAGAGTACAACGAAGATGAATCATTACCCGTTATTGTGTATGCTGGATCTATGATTCAACAAAATCACGGTGAAGACCTCAAAGGACACGGATTACTTATATGGAATCTAAATCATAAGACTTATAAGCATTATGAACTTGTAAATGAATATGGGTATTATACAGTCGAAGTAGATAAAGGCAAGTTGATTACAGATATTTCTGATATTCCTAAAAAAGTTACTCTTCGAATCATTTGCCGTGAATCTATTCCGTCACAGGTAAAAGAGGTTGTAAATGATCTCAAGAGTAAATCTACTCTCATTGAAACTACCTATGTTAGAGCAGATGATGCGTTAAATGATATAAATTTAAATTCAGGTAAATCATTTGATATACATAATATTTTCGATGTTGATTATCAAAACAAGTTAATTGAAAATAATTTGATATCTAAAAACATTGATAAATCTGTAATTGAGATGGTAAAGGATCTCAATAAGACCATCAATAAAGAAGTACCCAAAGATAAAGCTCCAAAGAACATTCGGTGGAAACCAAAGAAATTTGAGTTTGATAATATGTTCAGTTACGGCGAAGGAAATGTAATTGATTTTGCTAAATTGAATGGTACTATTGGACTATTTGCACCAAATGCTAGTGGTAAATCGAGTATTATGGATGCATTGGCGTTTTGTATATTTGACAAATTCAGCAAAGGGTACAAAGCTGTTCACGTATTAAATACTCAGAAAATGAGTTTTCGTTGTAAGTTTAATTTTGAAGTAAACGGAATTGATTATTTCATCCAACGTGAAGGTAAGGCTGATAAAAAAGGAAATGTTAAAGTAGAAGTTAAATTCTACAAGATGGAGAATGGAAATGAATCTCCTTTGAACGGCGAAGCTCGGCGTAGTACTAATGACATCATTAGAGATTATGTTGGTACATATGAAGACTTTATTCTTACTGTACTGAGTATTCAAAACAGCAAAGTTGGATCGTTTATCGACTTGGGTCAAACAGAACGCAAAGATCTTTTATGTCAGTTTATGGGATTAGATGTATTTGACCAACTTTATACAATTGCGAATGATAAGTTTAAGGAAACAAATATATTATTAAAGAATATTAGCAAAGATCAACTTATTCAGGAATTAGAAGTTGTATCTGGTAGTATAGATTATAATAATACTAAAATCACAGAGTGTAATGAAGAAATAAAGAAACAAGAATTATTGAAAGAGTCCCATAACAATATGTTACTGGAACTGTCTAATAATATCACCAAAACAGTAAGTTTTGATTTTAATATTTCAGACTTGGAAAGTGATAAGATTAAGATTGAAAGTCAGATTGAACAGACCAACGTTAATGTCAAAAATCAAAAAGATAAATTGAAAGACATCGACGTAAAGATTTCAGCATTATCTTTTTCACTATCAAACTGTGAAAACATTGATCAAGATTATGATCGTTACAAACAGGTCAAACAAAATTTTGATAATAAAACCAATGAATTGAATAATCTCAAGATCGTTGTAAAAAACAAAATGGACAAACTAAAAAAATTAGAGGATCATAAATACGATCCAAATTGTTCATATTGTGTTAATAACGTATTCGTAAAAGATGCAATTAAAGTTAAAGCTGAATTAGACAATGATAAGTCTAAAGCCAAAATTATATTTGATGAATATAATGCATTAAAGTTGGATTTGGATAGATGTGGCGACGTAGAATCCAAATTCAAAGAATGTCAGAAGATAAATCTAGAAAAAGTAAATTTTGACAAAACCAGAAGTATAATTTCAAATACAATTCTTAAATTAGAAAATGATCTAATTAAAATTCAAGCTACGGTCAAAAGTGTAACTGATAATATTAATATTTTTTATACAAATAAAGATATTATTGAAAATAATAATACCACGTTGAAAGAAATAGGGGTTCAAAAAGATGTAATTAAAAACCTAGACTCAAATATTAAGTATATTAATTCAAAGTTGTTTTCATCTTCCACTGAAAAAGGAAGACTTGAATTGCAATATAAAAATGTAACCGATCAGTTACAAAAAGTAAAAGACCTTGAATCTAGTTATGAATCTTTTAAACATTACACAACTGTTGTTAGTCGTGACGGCATTCCATATGAAATCATAACTAAAACTCTACCGGAAATTGAAAAAGAAGTTAATAACATTCTTCAACAGTTGGTAGAATTTACAATTACACTTCAAACTGACGGTAAGAACATTATGACTAATATCGTATATGATGATCGTCAGTGGCCACTTGAAATGGCTAGTGGTATGGAAAAGTTTGTGAGTGGTCTAGCCATTAGAGTCGCATTGATTAATATTAGCAATTTACCAAGACCAAATATCATTTGTATCGACGAAGGTTTCGGATGTGCTGACAGTGATCATTTAGGTCAAATGGGCGCGTTATTTAACTATTTAAAACATCAATTTGATTTTATTTGGGTAATCAGTCATTTGGATCAAATGCGTGATATGGTTGATAATCAAATAGAAATAAAAAAAGATAATGGGTTTAGTAAAGTAGTATATATTTAATATGTCATTATCAGATACAATTTATCTAGAAAAATTCGGAAATATAACTATTGAAATTTCGGAAGATGGATTATTTCAAACTATAAGTGATATCAATACTAATTGCGAATTCTTAATAACAATTAGAAGTTTAGATTCCAATCTCATATCACATTTATTGTACCATCATTGCACAGTCGGTTATGATTTGTGGACATATAATCATCATTTATTTTTCATAAAAGATGTGTTTGATAAAACTCATCCTGGATTTTCCATAGAAATTCACGACATAAATAATAATGATCTTTTGTTTAGTAAAAATTATCACGGATCTAAAAAGTTTAGATGTTTAGATTTAAAATCTAAACATGGTGATATTACATATCCGTCATATCATACTTTTTTTAACGATGATTATTTTTTAGATAATTTCAAAATAAAAGATAACGACATTGTTTATGATTTAGGAGCTAACATAGGAGCATTCTCAATTGCGTGTTCTAATTATAATGTTAAAAAAATATATGCATTTGAACCACATCCAGAGATTTTTGGATATTTGAGTTATAACTTGGATAAGTATGGAAAAAATGCAACGACGTTTAATAATGCAATCGATGGTACTTTTAAAAAAGTAAAATTTGGTACTACAGAATCCACGGTAGGATCCAAGATTAGTGATACAGGTACATTTGAAGTGGACGCTATTAATTTAGAAAAATTCGTAGCAAATAATAACTTGGAATTACCAACATATTTTAAAATTGATATTGAAGGAGCTGAATATACATTTTTTGAAAGTACGAGCAACGAATTTTTTAAAAATGTCCATAGTATATTTTTTGAATTTCATTACAACGATGGTATAAATGTTTCAAAGATAATTAATAGATTTAAAAATTTAGGATATAAATTGATTCACAAAGAAAATGCTTTGGATCATAATCTATCACATATGAATACGATCTATCTCAACAAGTAAATTATGAAAAAAATATTGTTTATAGCGCCACATCTTTCCACTGGCGGATTGCCTCAGTTTTTGTTAAAAAAGATACAATCATTGATAAATGATTATGAAATATATTGTGTGGAATATGATGATATTACGGGAGGGGTTTTGGTTGTACAACGAAAACAACTTCAAAAAATATGCGGAGGAAGATTTTACACACTCTCGTCAAACAAGTTTGAATTATTTAAACTAATAGATGACATAAAGCCTGATATTATTCATCTTGAAGAAATGCCAGAGTATTTTATGGATGTTAATTTGGCGACTAAATTGTATAATAAAGATAGAGAATATCTGATCGTTGAAACATCACACGATAGCAGCTTTGATCCTAAGAAAAAAAGAGTTTTTCCAGATCAGTTTACTTTTGTGAGTAATTATCAAAAACAAAATCTTGAATCGTTAAATGTAAACACGGCGGTTATTGAGTATCCAATTGCAGTTAAACGTAGAAAAAATAGAACGGAGGGACTAAACTTTTTGGGATTGGATAAAACTAAAAAACATGTATTGCATGTCGGATTATTTACGCCGCGGAAAAATCAAAAAGAATTTGTAGAATACGCTCGAGCAATGGAAAACGAAAACGTTCAATTTCATTGTTTGGGTAATATGGCCGACAATTTTAAAACATATTGGCAGCCTATATTAGAAAATTTACCATCCAACGTAAAAGTTTGGGGTGAAAGAAAAGATGTAGAGAACTTTTACAGTTGTATGGATTTGTTTTTATTCACTAGTAGAGGACACGCTACTGATAAAGAAACAGCTCCAATTGTAATTAAAGAAGCTATATCTTATAATATACCATCTCTATTATATAATTTACCCGTGTATCTCAACAGATATAATGTGTTTGAAAATATAAAGTATTTGGATGAAACCAATTTTAACCGTAATGTAAAACTTATAAAAAATAAATTGGGAATGATTCCAGATTTGGAAGTGGTTAATTTAATTTCTAACAAAACATCAAGTAAAGATACAGTAGTTATTATATCAACACATCCAAATTTTAAAGCTGTTGAAGATACGACACTAGAATCAATTAATCAAGCTAAAAAAGCTGGGTATAAAGTATTATTGTCATCACATTATCCAGCTAGTGTGAATTTACAAAAAGCAGCTGATCACTATGTTTATGATGCAAATAATCCTATTTTAAAACACAACTTCTATAATAGGTGGACATACGATTTAAATAACACTAAAATTAGTTTATACTTTCCACCATCGGATTGTGACAACTATCATGGCCTCGCTGTATTAATAAACTATTATAACGGTATATCTCTAGCAAATAAAATTGGATATAAAAATGCAATTTGCTTTAATTATGATATGATTATTTCAGATTTAGATTTTTCAAAGTTATATGACGTTGATGATATCTTGATTAATAAAAAAGCATTCTTTTTTTATGATAAAGCATTAGAGGGAGATACATTTAAGACAGTGTTTCATGGAATTAATACTCAATTCTTTTTGGAAAAATTCAAATATTATACGTCGGATGATTATATGGATTTTGTTACTAAAAAGAATATTTCAAATGGATTAGAACAATTTTATTATAACAAACTGATATCTTATAAAAATGATTTACACATAGATTATACAAACAACGAAGAAACTTATTTAAGTAATAGTAAGAATAATTTATTCTCGATGGTAGAATATCTATCGGTGCTGAGAATGAAAAATATAAATAAGTTTGGCGTTTTAACTTATATTAATAATAAAGTAGATGATAGAATAAATGAGATAATAATAAAAAAGAACGGAACAATAGTTAATACGCATACATACAATGTATCAGATAAAGTTTGTTTCTATTTAGCAAATGATTTTGAAAATGATAACTTTTACGAAATCGAAAACAATCTATATGATCAAAATAAAATTTTGTTGAGGAGTTATAAAAAATCTTTTAGACGACTTGAGGATATAGATATTAACGGTTCTATTGATATTACACAATGAAAATTATACAAGTTAATCTGGGTTTATTGCCTATTCCACCCAATGGATGGGGAGCGGTTGAAAAAATTATTTGGGATTACTATCAGCTTCTAAATAATAAAGGATTGGATTGTCAAATAAAATATTTGAATGAAATTCATTATGCGGATGACACAATTGTACACGTCCACGTAGCAAATCTTGCGAACGAATGTCATAAACGTGGTATACCGTATATCTTTAGTTTACACGATCACCATTCTTATTTATATGGTAAAGAATCAGATGTATATAAAGAAAACCTTCAAGCTATTGAGAACAGTGTACTATCAACATGTCCAGCCAAATATTTGGTTGATTATTTTGGCAGTAAGAAATTACGTTACTTTTCTCACGCGGTTAACACAGATGTATTCGTGTGCAAAAATAATAAAAACGATGTAAATAAATTGTTATGCGTTGCAAATAATGGTTATGCGAATAATCAATCTTATGACAGAAAGGGATTTGTATACGCAATTAAAGCTGCTAAAGAATTAGGATATCCAATTACAATTGCTGGTCCATCAAATAATAAAAAGTTCTTTGATAATTTAGATTCTGAATTAAATAATTACGATAAATTAACCAAGCTATTTGATTTAACAGAGGAACAATTAATTAATTTATACAATGATCATTCTATATTCTTACATCCATCTGAATTAGAAGCCGGACATCCCAATTTAACTTTGTTAGAAGCAATGAGTTGTGGTTTACCTGTAGTAGGTACATTTGAGGAAAAATCATATAACGGTATGATTATAGTTGATCGTAATGTAGAACAAATCAAGTCTGCTGTACAACAGATAACTAGTGATTATGACACATACAAAAATAAAGCACTTCAATCCGCAAACGAAAATTCTTACTTCAATCGGGTACATCAATTAATTGATTTATATGATCACTATACCGAACGATTATTCGCCATTCGTCATATTAATGTTTATGAAAATATAAAAAAGAATGAACAAAGTATTAAAACAAAAGCTATATTTAAATATACATTCAATGACGCAGCTAAAATAGAAGTAGACAATCCATTGGATACAGATCAAAGTTTCCACGTCACATTCTATAATAGTGACGACGACACGATTAAGTACGAAACTGATTTAAAACATAATTGGTGGGGAAGTTGTAATTTTACATATTACATTCCTTATGAAATTCATATTAAAGATAATAAGACAAATGAATTGGTGGAAACTTATAAATTTAATTTAAAGAATAAAAAGGTATTGATTGAATATGAAAGTTTTTCTTTAGGTGATCAATTAGCTTGGATGCCTATCATAGAACAATTCAGAAAGAAACACGAATGTGATCTTTACATAAAATTACCTTTAAAAAATATTTTTGAGAAAAAATATCCTAAAATTAAGTTTATTGACAATAACAAATTTGTATCGGATGTATTCGCTACTTACAAATTGGGATATTATGTTGATGAAAATGGAGCAAACAATGATAGATGTAAATCTGATCCTAGAAAACAACCACTGCAAAAAATAGCAAGTGATTATTTGGGATTGCCATATGAACCAGAGTCGCCTTTGATTGATTTTAAAATCAAAGAACGACCACTAAAGAAAAGATATGTTACTATCGCAACACAAAGTACCTGTCAAGCCAAATATTGGAATAATAAAGGCGGATGGGAAAAAGTAATCGAATATCTTAAATCCAAAGATTTTGAAGTAATTTGTATTGATAAACATAAAGTATTTGGTAATGGTCGGGATTGTGTCAACAATATGCCATCAAATGCATTAGATTATACAGGAGATAAACCGCTTGTGGATCGTATGAATCAGATACACCACAGCGAATTCTTTATTGGTTTGCCATCTGGTTTATCTTGGTTAGCTTGGGCAGTTAAAAAGCCAGTTGTACTTATTAGTGGATTTTCTTATCCATATGCTGAATTTGAAACTCCATATAGAGTGCAAAATCACTCAGTATGTACAGGATGTTGGAATGATTCTTTATTTGATAAGGGAAATTGGAAGTGGTGTCCAAAATCAGATAAAAAAGAGGAATTTGAATGTACCAAAGAAATAACTCCAAAGATGGTTATTGATGTTATTGATCAGTTATTAATAGAGCAAAAAATTTAAAGATATAATAAATAGTTAGTTCTTCGATTTTTCAGTTATATTTATAAATTAAATATAACTTCGAAAGGATATTAATATTATGCCAATAACAGAAGGCGGAAGATTCGCCCCAACACAAAATATAGTAAGCCCAGGTGTATTCACACGTGAAAATGACCTCTCCGGTCTGGCTCAAGGAGTAGCAAACATTGGAGGAGCAATTATTGCTCCATTCGCTGACGGACCAGCGTTTTTTCCAAATACAATAACCAGCGTATCCGACTTGGAAACAAGATTCGGTGTCGCTGATGGTGTGTATTATGGACCATACACAGCGAAAGAATATCTACTACAACAAGGTATAGTTACCATTGTTCGTGTAGGTGGTCTAACCGGTTACTGGCAAAAGAATCCATTGATTGTATATGCCCAACCAGGTATCTGGGACAGAAACGCTGATAAAGGAGCTATCACAACAGCTTCATTTATGTATATTGATACTACTGACTATGTATCAAACGTTAATTATCAACAAACTAGTACTCCTATTAGTATTACCGGTTCAGCCGCAATTAAAGGTTCAGTTGGTAGTGGTATAACAGGATCTGCTACATTTACAAGAGCAACAACCGCTGAAATTGCTTCTTTCTTAGCTACAGTTGGAAGTGTTGTTGGAATTAATTCACTTTCAGCTTCTTTGTCAATTTCATCCAGCTTTGGTAAAGTATTTAAAGTGGTTTCTACAAGAAATTATGAATTGTTTAGCAGTTCAGTAGTAGCTAGAGGTGGTAAAGTAGCAAAACGAGGTAGTTCCATCGACCACTCATTGGCCGCATTTGATTTTGAAAAATCAAATATAAATGGTAGTGTTACAGTTGGCGGCGCATCATCAGCTAAGCTAAAATTAACATTTGATACCAGCACTTCCAATAGTTATTTGACATCTTCTTTTAATGCTCCAAATACATTCGGACTAGTGTTTGCTAAAGCCGCAAATCAAAATACATCCTTTGCAACCGCAAGTTTAAGTGGAGCAGGATTAAGTTCTTCTATTCAGTTGACACAACGTATTGATATTTCAACAATGACAATCAGTGGGTCATTGAATGTTAAATTTGGATCCGCAGCTGTAACAAGTGGTGTAACTGCAGATGACGCTGACGGTGTAGGTAAGTTAAGTGGTAGTATCTTGTACGCTAATAAAACAGTTGATATCGGTACAGTTTCTTCTGGGTTATTAGTACGTAAATTTAGTACCGCTACTCTAGCAAATGGTAATGCAAAGCCAGTTGGTACTAAATTCTTCTTGTTGACATCAAGTTTACAAGGCGCAAATATAGATGCCGAAACATCCGTGGCCACAGCATTTGATGAAAGTACAACAACCGTTGATCTAGTAAGTTCATCTTACTTCAATGGTAACATCGCTTACAATTTATCAAACTTCAATGTAGAAGCAGCCACAACACTAACACTACAAAGTGGTAGTTTCCATTCACTACGTGGTGTTGGAAGTTGTGTAGCTGGTTTACAAGTAAGAGGTGTGGTGAGTGGTGACTTCGGTAAGTATAGTGGTGCATTTACAAGTCAAGACAATGCGAGCCCAGATCAATGTAATCCAGTACTAACAGGTCGTCAAAAGTTGATCTTGTCAGTATTAGCAAATACCCAAAATGCTTCTACACAATTTAGCAATGATTATGAAGTATACGGATTCAATACCTCAACACTGAGCCAATTGACAAGTAGTACATTCCCATATAAGAATGTAATCGACCCTAATGCAAATGTTTACAACTTGGCATTAAAGTATAGTTATACAAATACAGCTGGTGGCACAAGTGCTGGTACATATGGTTACTACGACTTCAGTTTAAATGAAAACGATAATAACTATATCAAAGACGTATTTGGTATGGATCCAACCGTTGGCAATCCTAATAAACAAGTAGCTGGTCAAAAAGTTGAAGCTGCTTACAACTACGTTCTATTCGAAGATAGCATCAAAAAGTTCGTAGCTGAAAAGACAAGTGCCTATGGATGGAAACTACAAGTAGGCACAAGCAATCTATCAGGAAGTTCAATTGTTGGCGAACCTCTAAAGTTTGTCGATCAATATAGTACTGATTTGAATAACGGCGATAGTCAATTTAGCATCACCAATGCTTCTACCCCTTGGATCTACAGTCAAAAGATTGCTCCATTCAAAGGTAGTGCTGATGTAGCCGCTTCACCAACTAAGTTCAAGTTGTTCAAAGTTCACACTTTGAGCGATGGCACACCAAGTAACACTAAGTTCAAGATTGAAATCAGCAACGTTAAGTTGTCTGGTACTGTCCCAGGCAGTGAATGGGGTAGTTTCACACTATCAGTACGTGCTTATAGTGATACTGATAAGAAGCCAAAGTATTTGGAAATCTATCAAAACTTGAATTTGGATCCAGAATCCGCAAACTATGTTGCTCGTAGAATTGGTAACAGATATGCATATATCACTTATGCTGGTAAAATAATTCAATTCGGTGATTTTACCACACTAAGTAAGTATATCAGAATTGAAGCCAGTGACGTTTCTTACCCAGTAAGTTGCGTACCATACGGATTTGAATCATATAGTACACCTATTGATAGTACTGCAAGTAGTTATGTACCTGCTATACAATACAGTAAGGCAAGTATTTACGGTCTAGGGCCTGGTAAGTATCCATCAGGTACAGTATTTGGTAGTGTACCAGGTACTGACACTGAAATTCAAGCTCTATATCCGACATCTTCATTTGGTGTAGGTGTAGAAAATAACACTAAGCAATACTTCAAGCCATTGCCATACTATGGATCAACTGATAGTAATGGTGCAAATATCGACTTCGATTTAGAAGATAAGGTATGGGGTACAACAAATAGTAAATTCTATGCTCAAGGTACATACGTGAGTACAGGATCATTACTATCTCCAACATTGAGTGGTAGTATTCCAAGTGTTTACGACGCTGTAAATGAATCTACATATGTCAGACTACGTAAGTTCGTACTTGGATTCCAAGGCGGATTTGAAGGTCAATGGCCAGCAATTCCAATCAATGTGGGTGGTAATATTACAGCTGGTAATACACAAGGTTTAGATTGTACAAATATCAATAGTCCTGGTAGTATCGCTTATAAGCAATCTATTGCTGCAATCGGTAATCCAGATGAATTTGATATCAACTTGATTGTTACCCCAGGTATATTCCGTGAACAACACAGTTATGTAACTGAATTGGTTATCGATATGTGTGAAACTCGTCAAGATTGTTTCTACATTATGGATAACGTAGTATTCCCAGCAAGCAATCAAACCGTAGGATTGATTGATGCAGCAATTAACAGTGTGGCTACAATCGACAGTAATTATGTAGGTACTTATTATCCTTGGGTTAAGATCCTAGATACTAACACCAACAAGATTATCAGTGTTCCTCCTTCAGTGGTATTACCAGCAGTTTATGCTGCTAACGATAACTCCGCTGCTGAATGGTACGCTCCAGCAGGTCTAAACCGTGGTGGTATTGCAACCGCTGTACAAGTACTTGATCGTGTAACCCACGGTGAACGTGATACGTTGTACGAAGGTCGTGTAAATCCAATCGCAGCATTCCCCGGTCAAGGTATCTGTGTATGGGGTCAAAAGACTCTACAAATCGCCCCAAGCGCTTTGGATCGTATCAATGTACGTCGTTTGTTGATCAACTTGAAGAAGTTTATCGCAAGTTCAAGCAACTACTTGGTATTCGAACAAAACGTTTCTTCTACAAGAAATCGTTTCTTGAGTATTGTAAATCCATACTTGGAATCAGTACAACAACGTAACGGTATCTACGCATTTCAAGTCAAAATGGATGATGAAAACAATACTCCTGACTTGATTGATCGTAATATTCTTTACGGACAAATCTTCATCCAACCAACTAGAACTGCTGAATTCATTATTCTTGATTTCAACATTCTACCAACAGGTGCTAGTTTTAGTTCCTAATCTAAAGTAAATGTAATAACGAACCCCGCTTAGAAATAAGCGGGGTTTTTTATTTGATGGGTATATTTATATATTATGATACGACTGACTAAAATCATTGAAGATTTAACCAAACCACAAGTTAAAGAATCAATTGATCC
>Ga0209500_10000241_pt1 | contig 49971 bp, 43 predicted proteins | sample S_140212_EF_Meta_FD_187323 | JGI IMG/M metagenome (GOLD analysis project Ga0209500, IMG submission 187323) | Freshwater microbial communities from Lake Simoncouche, Canada to study carbon cycling - S_140212_EF_MetaG (SPAdes) (version 2) | ecosystem: Environmental > Aquatic > Freshwater > Lake ... | reverse complement strand
GGTCTTGTGGAGTGCTTGTGACTGATACTGTTGTTCCTACATTTACATCACCAGTAATCGTAATATTAGAAGAACCTAATGATACTGGAAATGGATTGGAAAAACTTACTACTGTATTTCCTGCACCAGTAAAAACTACTGATTGTGATGGTTGCGGAAGTGGATTATAAGACATATTAGATTAAGAACCAATTTGAACCGTTATAAAAATATGTTAGTGATTGATGATTGATAGTCATAATAACTGAACTATCATTCTCCACACTTGTTCCAGCACCTGCCTGGACTGTTATATTGTATGTAGCAATCTTATTACCTTCGTCTTTTACAATCAACTTCTTACCATAAGAAGGAATTTGTGGCAATACAATCGTTACAGGAACATCAGCACTCACTCCAATATAATCATCAGCATTTGATGCCTGATAGTAGTTAGTAGTTCCACTAATATTGACGATTGTTGTTCCACCAACATCATTTGGGTCAACAAACTCTGCTTTATTCGTTGTAGAATTCCATTGTAAAAATTTATTATTATAAGCACCAGAATTCGTTGCAATACCTACAATATCATCTAAGTATCTTAATCTGGTTTCTCCACCTCCACCTAATGTAGAAAGTTGTTGTTGAATACGAGAAAGAAAAGTACTGTAATGTTTTTGTAAATCATCAAGTGTTGCGAACTTTTGGTTCAGAGGAGTTAATGGATCATTATTTTGCTTAACATTTGAAGGTTCTGCAAGAAGACCTAATGATCTTTCAATCAGTTCTGTTTTAGGTTCTTCTTTATGATCCATCAATACTTCAAGAACTTCATCCAAAGATTCTTCAATTACATCCTCAATAATTTGTTCTTGTTCTTTAGGTGTCTCAGAATACAACCATTTCTCAAATGCCTTGACTGTTTTTTGTTCTTGTACCTTTTTCTTTTTAGTTTCTTTCTTTAGATTAGCAACTTTCTCAAAAACAGAATCTAAACTGATTTCACCAACAATAGATTCTTCTTTCTTCTCTTCTTCTACTTTCTTCTCTTTCTCTTTTTTCTTAAGTGTAGCAAATTCATTAAAAAGTGAATCCAATCCCAAGTCTCCGACTACAGAATCAAATTCTTCTTTTTTCTTTTTCTTATCTTCTGCTACTAACTTAAAAAGTTCTGATAGTTCATTCATAATTTACCATTTCACTTTATTCGACCAAAAGGCTGCAGACATCGGTCCTTTAGCAATATTCTTTGCGTGTCTAGTTTGAAATCTATTACGACGACTTGCATATGCCTTTGATTCACCTTTTTTCTTTGGAGAACCTTTTACACCTCTTTGACCGAAACGAATGAGTTTTTCTTTTCCACCTGCACACGCTTTAACTACGTGAGATTTTCCCGTGAGCGAATCACCCACGGGTTCGGCCTTTGGGGAGTTGCACTTCATCTCAGATTTCTTTGCTTCATCAATAAAAGAACTAAAAGTTTTTCCTTCTTTTACACAACGATTATAAGTTTTTCCAAAAAGTTTTTGTGTTCCTTTCTTTTTATATCCTGGCCAACATTTTTTTCCTGCCTCATCAAGCATATCACTACCAATTCCCTTTGAAGGTTTTAATGGTTCTGGTTTAATTATATCAATAAATTCTGCATAATGATTTCCGTTGGCATCTTCAATGGTTACACTTTCACTTTGATTATATGCGTTTTTGATTTTTTCTCTATTTTTTTCTACACCCCTTTTTCTATTGATTGCTTCTTGATCTTGTGCTACCCCTGGTTTATGGGATGCTTGAACAGCAGTAATTGTTGCTGCTCTCCTTCTTGCCTCTTTCGCTATTGTGTCTAACTCATCAGCACCAGGATGATTTCTTTGTTTTGGAGAAAGACCAAATTTTTGACGAATGGCGTTTCTAACACCACCAGTTCTAAGTGCTCTTGCACCCATTCGAGCGCCACCAGCAGTAACACCAGATTTTGCTGCCTGTTGAGTCATCGCACCCGCTTTGCGAGCAATATTTCTATATTCTTCATCTACCGATGTTTCTTCTTTGTTAAATCTTGGAATATCTGTTCCTAAAACTTGTTTTACTTTCTGTGATGGCAACTGTCCTTGTTGTGCAGTTGTCATTTTTTGAAGTTTTTTAGAAGCATTTGTAGTTCTTCTGTTTGTATGATCCGATCCAATATTAAAACTTACACTCTCGGATTTCATCTCACCACTATCAACATAATCTGCTGCAGTATCAATATAATCTGCCGCCTTTGTAATTTTTGATTGGACCCACGCCTCTACATTTCCCTCACCCTTACCCATTTTTTTCTTTAGTCTTTTTACTGCCGAAATAATAGTTGAAAGTTCTGAACGAGCCATTGAATACTCGTGATCCTTTTCTTCATTTGCTGGATGTGGTTTGTTGGGATCATACGAATTTGATGCCAAAGCAACTGGGGTTGAAAACATATCCCAATACTTAGGTCCATATTTACACTCATCTCTAGTTTCTTCTTTTTCACATTTTGGACAATATCTTACCATTTGAATTTCCTCAGTTTTTGTTCCCCAACTATCGGCACCAACTTTGCGGCATTTGACAAGTGCTCCAGAAGCATATGCACTTGGCCAAACTTTATATCTTGATTTTACTTTTTTATAGCAAGCATCTTTTTCACCAGCAGATTCTTGAGTTACCATTTTTGCTTCACCTGTTCTATTTGGATTTGGGTCTTCTTTACGTTTTTTAGCAGATCTCTTATTTCTTTCATCTTCATCCATTGCGGCACGATCATCAGGATCTCTACAATAAGGTTTTGTTGTTTGTCCTGGTTGTTTGGCACAAGGTTTTCCATCATACTTTCCACCAGTTTGGACCCATCCACCATCATCAAACCACTTATCTAACCTGCCTTTATAATCCTTTGCTTTAATTCCATCAGTTGCTTCTTTCACATCTTTGAACTTTTTGTGCTCCTTCTTCGCAGATGCTTCCATTTTTTTAAGTCTTGTATAGTAGTCTGGAAACTCGTCCAGATGTTGAAGAGCAATGTCCATAGCAAGTTTATGATTCTTAGTATGCTCGTGCTCAATTGGTTCTCCCATATCCAATTGTTTTTGAATATCGGAAACATCCATACGGTGTTTTCTTGCAATTTGTTCAACTGATTTATGAGATTTTAATTTCTGCACAATAAAAAAAATTATTCCTTATTGTTATTTAGAAAACCTTGTTTAAGTATTTTTGACAATTCTGATGTAGATCCAACGAATAATGCATTATTCGTGACATTATTGGTAGTTTTTGGTGCATCTTCTTCAACATCTTTAAGTTTCTTTTGAAGATCAATTAATTTATCCGTTGTATCAGCAACACTTTTAATTAATTGACCTGCAACTTCATATGCTCTAGGACTACCACCTTCACCAGCAAGTTCCATAATTCCATTAATTGCTTCCTGCCCCTTTTCAATTAATGAATATAGATTTGCTCTAGTATATTCATAATCCTTTTTAATATCACTACTTTCTTTTGGAAGAATATTAATTTCTTTGGAGGATGCCTTAACGTCAACAATATCACTTTCTATATTAAGTGCCTTATCCAATCCACCATAACTATTCGTCATAATTTATTAAATATCAATTTGCTGTGTTGGACTATATGTTTTGGAATCTTGGAAGAAATCCCAATTCTCATTAAATCCAAAATCATCATCCGGTGTCGCATCAATAGGATCTGGTTCAACCGTGTATCTCATTTCTCTCTTAGCAGATATAACATCTGTAGATGTATAAGTATCGACTTGAACTTTACGAATGAGACCATCGGTTGATGCTGCAATTGGTCCAAACAAGTATGTCTTAGCAGTAAATTGGAACGTATAAATTAAAGATCTTCTAGTTGAAAAATCTCCTTCATAATCATCTTGAAAGGAAACATTTTCCAAAACAACGGGAATATCTCTTTTTTCTCCAATAGAATCTACTAAATCAACCGTTAAAGTAAATGCTGGTTGAAAATATGGAAGAATTTGTTCAACAATTTGTAGCGCATCATCATTTAATTTTGTTAGTACATTAAGTTCAAATCCAATATTATATGGAACAGGCATAAAAACTTTTTTTAAGTTTTGTCCATCCAAAACTTTAAATGTTTGGGTTACACCAGATTTTCTAGATGGATCATATTGGATTGAAATCATTTCAAATGACATTCTTGGTAATGTTATTTGAACTGGTTTATTTAAATCTGCCTGCTGCTCAAGTCTTGCTAAAAACTTTTGAGTTGGTCCATATGCTAAGGGAACTCTCATTTCACTATAATCAGCATCATTAGCATCTTTATGCTTAATGTATATTTGATTGAAAAGTGTTCCAAAAGAAATGATAGTTTTCCTGATTATTTCGTGATAGTAATATGTTCCAAGCATTAGTAGTTACCAAATGGATTTGATTCTGAGAAATCTAAAATTAGATCTGCTGCCTCTTCGATTTCATCGTTTTGTTCATATTTATCTGCAAATTCACTTTGAGATGTGAGTTGTAAGGTATATGTTGCCGAAGATCCGGATCCAACTATAATTTCTCCTGGAATAAATGCACCATCAATTACTCCGACTTGAAGAATATTAGTATCTTTATCCCAAGATTTAACTCTAGATTTTGTACCAGAAATGGATCCAGTAACAATCTCATTGAATGTATAAGTACCAATACCAGTTATGAGAGGTGGAAGATCTATAGTTATAGATGGGGATGAAGTATATCCTATTCCAGCATCTAAAATAAGAACCTGTGTAATGCTTCCTGCTGCCCCTACAACAACCCTTCCCCGTGCAGTTACGCCAGTTCCTACTGGAGGAGGACTAAACGTTATGACTGGCGCTGTTGCGTACCCCTGACCATACGTTTGTATTCCGACTATACCAACACCATACGAACCTTTGACTAAATCGCAGGTAGCATCTGCCCCAGAACCACTTCCATTGGCATATATTGTCACAGTTGGAGTTGCTGTATATCCAGATCCTGGATTAACTAATAATATCTCTTTGATAGAACAAACTCCACCTTTACACGTAGTTATTGCAACTGCAGATGCTGTTATACCACCCGTAGGTGCTGGAGTAAATGAAACGGTTGGAATTCCAACATAATCATATCCATCATTGGACAAAATAACTTTTCTAACATATCCACTTGAAATTCCTGCTGAAGCAGTTGCTCGTTGTCCAGTTGCAAATAATTTTAAAGATGTCATATAACCTTGAGTTTGCAATACTGAATCTATTTCTTCAATAGTAGTATTTGAATCATTGTCTCCACCAACTTCGTCCTCATATTCAAATAATTCACACTTCAACTCATAAACATAAGTTTTACCTAATTGGTAAAAAGGTTGCTCGTGCTCTACAAATTTAACTTCAAATAATCTTTTACCCAAAGGAAAATAAACTATGTCACCCTCTCTTGGGCGGGTTGATAAAATTATTTCATCATCATCCATACCCTCCAAAAATGGGGATATAAAATCTTCAAATCTTTCTCTAGATATAATTAAAGTAACCTCATCCCTTAGACTCATTCCAAATTTGGTTAAAATATCTCCAGATCCACTATATCCATCATAGTTTGCTACATATGCTTCTATTGAAAAATTATCATCAAATTTAGAAGAAGTAACTTCTCTCAAAATTGTATTTTTTCTTACAAATTTTCTTGGAATATATGAAACTTCAACCCCATATATTTTAAGTTGCTCATTAATTAAGTCTTGTACAAGACGTTGTTCTCCAGGAGATCCCTGTAAAAAGAAAGGATTGAGTGCCATTATCCAATAAAATCGTAAGGTGGTAATTCATAATCTGTAGTCATTCTGTCTCTAATTTCTGACAATTCTCTTTCGGCATCCTCATAAATTTCTCTTCCATTAAGTTCAATTCCACCAGGAAGTTTAACTCCCCTAAACTTAATAAGATTTTGACCCCATTGTTTTTTAATCAGACTAGTTAGATATTTCTTTAAAAAACTATCATTCCATACTTTAGTAAAATCATTTGGATCCAAAATTCTATAACAATCTATGACAAGGAAATCTCCTGGATTATTTCCCTCCCAATTAAAGTCCAAATACAATCTATTCTGCCTTTTATTGAATCTTATTTGCTTATCTGTTGTTAAAAGAAAATCAATATCCTCAAGATATGATTTAACCATAGAATATTGCAATAATTGAATGGAATTAAAATAATATAAATCATTTAAAAATAATTGATATTTAATACTAAACATTCCAGAGGAAATAGTACTAGAATTAAATTTAAAAATCTTTTCAACTCCAATCACAGAATCTGGAATTTGTATATAATTAGAAGATTCGTAAAAATTAAATGTTTTAGAAACTCCATTAATTGTTGATGATCCTGTTGTTGTAGTTATCCCAGATCCTCTAGGACTTTTTGCACTTGCACTTCCCCTATCAATATCTTCTTGCGTAATTTGATATTTGAGAAACATTCTTTCAACACCATCAAAATGTCTCTCATGAAAATATTGTAATGCATCATCAACAAGGTCATCTATTTGATCTTCGTCGACATTAATTTCTAAAACTGGAGCTCCCAGTCTTCTAAGGCAGTAATCTACCAATTGCTGTTTGCTTGCTGGTTTGGACATTATCGTGTAACTCCTTCTCTAACTAACACCATACCTTCAACAACTCTACTTACAACATTTGTACCATTATCAGTGATCAATATATCGTAAATATATCTTCCAGGTTTTAAATTTGAAGTTGCACTTGATCCCAATCCAATTCTAATTTGTCCGGCAGATGGATTTACTATCGTAGTTGTAAATGTTGTCACTCCAACGCTTCCTGCCCATTTTCTCATTTGAGAATTTACTGTCGAATTTGATAAGATTAAAGCAGAATTAGTAGAACTATTCTCAAGAAAATATTCTTGTGTAAAAGTTGCTCCACAGTTAATAACAACATTATTTACATATACGGACGCCATTATTAGAGAACATATTCTACAGTATATTTATATTTACACTTTGCCAAGATTGACAATAGTCTCTTGCTGTTTTAAATACAATTTACAATACAATTTTGAAAATTTTTTCAATTCAACATTATTTAAATTATCAATAATTCTGCAATGTTTTTCATATTCAAATAATTTATCCATAGAATCTAGTTGAATATCTTCAGGTTCCATTTAATAACTCCTTTAATAAAGATTTAATTTCATCCAATTCTTTTTTAATATCATCTATTTCATTTTTTTGTTTTTTCTTTTGATTTTTAATTTTAACATATTGTAAATATTCATATGTATCACCATTTACAATTGCTCCAGAATTTTCATCCCGAAATAAATTTTTATGGTCATTAATTGGTATCATTATTCTTATGCCAGTGCAACTACTCTAATATCTCTGAATCTTAGTGGATATGCTTCATTCGTACCACTCATAACGATTTTAATTGCAAATCCATTAAATTCTTCCAAATTATCAGCACTAAATTGATATTCTGAAAAATTATTATTTTCATCAGATGAAACAAAAATATCAGAAGATCCATCATTTAAAGATTGGTCAATAATAATATCACCAACACCATCACCATTTAGATCTTTGAGATTATTATATCCTGGGAATAATTGATATGATTGTTCAATTTCACTAGAATCCGATTTAAATAATCTATACAAAACCCTAAAATCACTAGAAGAATTTCTACATGCATTTGTTATAACTTTTAGTGAAGTTGCTGGTTGCAATAAATCAATTCTATTTGAAACATAAACCGAAGAATGTGGATCTCCTATCAGGTTATTAGATCTAGAATCTGATACATAATTAGATATTGGATTATTAATTCTATTTCTACTCAAAATAAATGTTCCAGACTCTGTTATATCAATTACTGGAGAAACATTTTCATCTGTTGTATCCATACTGATATTTAAAATCAAAGATTTTGATCTTGGCATGAATGTAAGATTGGTAGTCTCATTGATTTTTGAGCAGATCATTCTTGGAGAATTTAATTCGTTATTGTTATTTAATGAAACTGATTCATATCCATTATCCAAGAATGAAATTTCAGATCCACCAGCACTTGTTCCTGTAATTGATCTTAAAGATGCATTTATTGATGTATTCTGAGGAGATAGTGTATTGAATTGGGGTATTATTGAATTATATTGGAAGTTTTGAGTTGCTTTACAATTTGAAGATCCTGATGTTTTTTCTTCAGTAAAGTTTATGGTATTTGATCCACCAAATAATTTTAAATAATAATTATCAATATCACCTAAAGACGTTAATAGTGAAGAATCATCTGGAATTTCGTGCGTAGTATTGATTCTTACCAATGACATACCATTTAATTCATACTTATAAACTAAATCATTGATTGAATGATTTCTTGTGGTAGATCCATTAATTCCTCGACCGTTTGTGGATATGTTTAAAACTCCAGAACCAACGCTATCATATGATATAATTTCATTGTTAATCAAAATATATCCAGTATTAACTCCAACGCTTCCTTCAAATGTCGTGAATGTTGCAGTATTTGCTACACCTATTGTTAGAGATGATGGTACTATTGCAACTGTTAGTTTTTCTGGTACAGTATCTGGAAATACTCCACTTATTATAACCCTATTACTTAAAGAATGCATTCCATGATTGTATTGATTTACTCTAATAACATCTCCCCTATACAAATCATTTGCAAGAGAAGTACTTTTTACTGTTGTCCCAGATAAAGAAACCAAAGTATTCCCATCATAATATGATATAGAATTATTTGTAGTAAATGACTGACCCTTAACGTTTGTTAATCGTAAAGTATCTATGGTGCTTATAGAAGAAACTGATATAGTTGCTCCTCTACCCTTAGAAACTGAACTTGTCGTAATTCCCAATAAATCACCGACCGCATACCCATTTCCAGTATTTGCTATTGAAACTACAGAAACTGTTCCGTTAGAAGCAAAAGTGATGTTTGCGGTAGCACTGCTCCCATATCCAGTTATAGTATATAATGGTACGGAAGTATATGCTCCGGAAGAATATCCAGATCCAACATTTGAAGTTGAAATTCCTGATATGTTACCTCCAACTTTTTCAATATACCCATACTTTGCCCCCTCAGCAACTTTTGTGCCAACAGTTAAAATATTGCTCAAATTTGTGCTTGTCAAAATACCCACAATTAATTTTCTTGGGTACATTGTTATTGGGTTGTTTGTTAATTTTTGAATATTAAAGTCATAATCATCCCCACTTCCAGAAAGATCTGGATTCATAAAATATGCAGTTCCAGATTTACTTGAGAATTTTGCTTTATATAACCTAAATTTTAAGTCTTCAAATGGACTTGAAATTGGTGTTGTCCCATTTTGTGGTTTATAAAGATTTCCACCAACATATTGATTTGAATATGTTACTTGCAAGGTATCGGGATAATTTTGTGTTGCAACAGTAGGTTTATTTGATTCGGCAATCCAGACTTTATAATTTTGGGAAGATGGTGAATTTAACGAAATTGCATATTGTTTATTTGGTTCCAAATAAAGTGGTGACGGCAATTTAATATTTGTTGGAGTTTCTCCATCTGCAGAAATTATAATTTTACTTGGAGAAATTTGAACCCTGGAAAAATCTTGAACAACATTATTGGTAGGAGAACCTCCAAGATCCACTTCTTTAATTTCAATAGTTAATTTCTCAGAGTTATCTTTTTCAGCAAAAAATAAATCTAACGATGTTAAAAATCCTCCAGAATTATCAGTTCTAAATGTTTGAGTAAGCGGATCTTTTGTTATATTTTTAAAAGATTTTGATAAAACTGGTCTCCTAATAATAAAATTATTGGTATAAGATTGTGGAGATCCATTAGTGTAAAAATTTGTTTCGCAGTAATTTACTGTTGATGTTGAATTAAATGCTGATGTTTGTGATATTCTAAATATTTTGGTTCCAACATTAAATGTTGTTTGTGGAGTTGGATTTGATAATGGATCTCTAATAAAGAAGCATCCAATTAAATCTCCAACACTGTCGGAAATTAAAGATTGATTTGATACTGTTGCCTGAGCTTTACTAGTTTTTCCAACCAAAATCATTCCAAATGGCACATACCCATAAAATCTTCCATCAGAATTATCTGATAAAGAATAAGTATCTATATTTAAAATTGAAGAAGATTGTGAATATGAATTTAATATATTGGATGGTGAATATGGATTTTCTGAATATATTTCATCTGGTAAATTATACCGACCAAATTTGTGATTGGTATTTGAAAGACGGAAACATGCCAGTTTTTCCGATCCAACATAACCTTCGACAATTTCATCTGACTGGAAAACTCCAGTTATCATCGAAACTTGCAAAAGTTTAGGAATTATATCAACATCATTTCTACTGTCCAATGAAGAGTAATACTGAGTGTTTGGGTAAAGATTACCTACAGTAAATTCTACATTTCTCGATCTTATTTTATTGTTAAATTTGCTGCTAGAAATTAAATTTGAAATAAATGAATCTTTCCATTCACTTTGAGATTTAATAATTACTTTTCCATCCGTATTAATAGTTCTTACCCATGCATCTGAAGATGGTCTTAATTTTACATATCCATTATAATCAGTAAGACCGGATAAATTTATAGATTCTTTTTTAGTTGCAAATAACTGAGATACATCTCCCCACTCCACTTCAGAATAATTGAGTGTTAATAAGTCTCCAGTTTTTTTAATATTTGGATCCAATAAACTTATATTTGCCGAAAAATCTTCCGATTCAGAATTAACTGTTTCATTAGGATAAATTTTAGATTTTAGTGAATATATGGAAATATCTGAAGTCAATTCTTCTAATGATGTATTCACAGTACTATTAGAATCTTGATTGGCAATATCTATAAATTTATTATCTCTAAAATTATCTGCAAAAAATCCAGATTTAAATTTTAATAAACCATCTGCATCAGTAATTTGTAAAGATTTTGTATCCAATTCTATTAAACTTAGTGATGTTAAATTCTCTAAATTTTTAATTCTATCATCCAATTTCCCAATATCTTTCATAGTATATCGTTTATTTTCAATCAATGAAATTGAAATATCATCTACATTATAAACATATGCTGGTATTTTAATTGTGGCAATATCCATAGAATCTTGTGAAGATTCTGGTTCCTTAGGATTTGATGTTGCTATCCCTTTAATTAGTTTAAAATCTCCAGATTTATCTAGAATAAGTTTATCAATTCTGGGTACATAATACGAATAACCAACAGAAGAACTTTCATTTGGTGCTACAACTAATGGTGGATTAACACCAGATTCCGAAAAGTTCCTACTAGAAAATGCAAAAGGTGATTTTGAAATTGAAGTAAATTGTGATACTCTTGGTCTGAGATCAAAAGTATCAGATGCTCTTAAGTGATTTTTTAGTAGTGGAATGTCAAATTTAAATCTTTCAGAATCATAACTATTTGCAGTATATAAATCACCAATATCATTAGATGGAACAATATAGCAATCATAAATTACTAGAAGATTTTTGGATGGGATTCTTCCATTTTTCCTAATTATTCTGGAATAATCATAGTATTGATCCTTTTGTCCCTTATCCAAATCGTAATTTTCTGTTCTGTCAATATATGAACCAACATCTATGGAGACTAAAGAAGAAGAAATTTTAGATTCGTCAAATTTTACAGTTTCTCCAGATTGAAATTTATTTTTGTTCAAATACACAAACTCAATTTGTGTTGAGGAACTCCTAGTAACAATTTGCCCAACTGCTCCACTAGTGGATCCAATTATTTTTTCTCCCAAGATTGAATTTGTATCTAAATTTAATCCTGAAGAAAATGTAAGTTTATCCAAAATTGGTGATGATGAATCCAAAGATTCGTATATTGCTATAACTTTATATACGTCTGGAACACTAAGAGATATTTCTTCATCTTCAACTCTAAGACCATAGTATTGATTTGTTGATAAACCGCTAACATTTTTATTTCTAGTTTCAGCAGTTTTAGATATTTGGATTTTTTGACTTCTTGTAGATAATTTTTTCTTATTTTTAATAATATTTTTGGTAACTGTTACATCTATTGTTGCCGATTTTGATGCTGATATACCACTAAATGATATATTTTGACCATTATTTTCTACTAAAACTTTATCATATGACAAAGGTTCAATAGTTCCATCCGAATAAAAAATTGAATACCTTTGAGTATTGAATGGTTCAAATGAACAATTAGCAACTCCAACATCTGATGTTGTGAGTGAAAGTGTTCCTGATGATGATGTAGATTTGCCAGTTATTTGTTTTTTAAATGTTAATTGTGAATTTGATAAATTAACTTCCGAAATATTTGTATTGGATAGATTTGAATATAATGAGGATTTTTGGGTATTTTTAATTGATGGAATTCCCAAAGTAAAGGACGTAGTAGTTTCTGAAGTTGGAAGGTCACTAATACAAACTCCAGCAACTGTTGTTCCAACTCCAACACATATCATAGATAGACCGTCAGCAGAAACGGAACTAATTCTATTATATGTTTCAGTTGATAATCCTGCTACTTGATATCTAATAATAGTATCGCTCTTGATTCCAATAAAATTATTTCCTGGCGAAGTAACAGTACTTATTCCACCACTTCTGGCAGTAATGATAATTCTATCACTTACTCTAAAATTTGATGGTGTTTTTTTCTCTAAAAATGTATCTGCAGAAAAATCACTCGGTAGTCCCATTGAAGATGAATCTTGATATAATGATTTTATATCATCTACAGCATATGCTCTTAAAGATTTTATAGATCTTGATATTGAATTATCACCATTGACTATAATTTGCTCTCCCGAAATAAAAGATCCGGAAGTTTGGGACAAAGTAATATCACCCCCACTTGGAGATCCAACAACATATCCAGAAGCACCACTACTAGATCCTTTTATGTATGATGTTGGTGGACAATCTTGGGAAGATATGTTTGAATTAAGAGTTAATACTGTATATGTTTGTACATCATATAAGTATAAATTCCAATTAGTTTTTTTATTTTCATATGGAGCATCACTTACTGAAAAGGAATATACTCTTGCTTCTCCAATTTTTGTTCCGGAAGCACTAGAATTTCCAATTTTTCTTTGATTATATAACTCTACAGTATAATCATTATTAATTCCAATGACTGGAGCTCCGGAAACATTATTAACTACAATTAAATTTCCCATTTCGAATGGGATAGATGTTGATGCTACAGTTTCAACTTCTCTAGTTTTTATAACGTCTAAAACAGTTGCTCCGGATTTTTCAATATCAAATCCACCAACATACGCCTTTCCCGAAGAAACCTTTATAGATAACAAATCTTCTGACGGCGTGTTTAATTGTTCAGTTTTTTCACTTGCCAAAAATAATCCATTAGAATCCGATAAATTATTTAATGAATCTACAACGTCAATTTCAAATGGTGCTAAAGAATAATTTCCAGATTCCTCATACGTTCTTTTTGCTAGATAATCTTTTATTAAAGAATAGTCGCTCGTATCTTTTATTTTTTTAACTTGTCCGTCAGTAATTCTTAAAATTTCAATAAAATTTTGATCATTAAAATCTGTTAAAGATTTTTTAGATAATTTTGTACTTATTTTCAGTCTATCGGAACCTGGAGCAGCATAATTGGTAAAACCTTTTGCATTATCATATAAAGAAGAATCTTCATAAGAAGTTGTGAGATCTTCAATAACTTCTAAACCAATTCTGTAAGATGGGGTATTGGTATATTGATCCAAAATTAATGTATCTTGAGATACATTAACAAAAAATCCTCTAATGAAGTAAATTCCTGGTGCAATTGAAACTGAGGAAGCAGTAGATGTTGAATTTGATTCAATTAAAGATGCAATAGTACTTCCTGAAGTTATGGTAGTGTTTCCATAACTAAATGTATCTTGAGTTATTAATGTTTCTCCGTCTATAAACTTAGATGTTTGGAAATTGGAATCTGAACTAAGATATTTTACATAGAGAGTAGTTGTTGATAATGAAGAATCTGTTCTTTTTATTACATTCTGAACTATTGCAGAAATTTTTGATGTTTGACCAATTATTTTTTTTCCTATTAAATTTTCAACATAAAATTCAACATCCAATCCCAGATGAAACAAATTTATTTTTACTGCATAATAATCTGGATCATAAGTTATATTTCCGGGAACAACTACAGACCCATCTTTAAATATGTTGCTTCCAAAAGATTGAATTTGATTTTGTAAAATTGTTTGGAGAGTTGTTAATTCACGTGCTTGTACTGGAGTTCCAGGTTTAAAAAGAACCTTATAAAAATTTTTTTCAGCATCAAAATCATCATAATATGGAGAAACATTTAAGTTTATTTTTTGTGCCATTTTTTTAGAATTCTAGTACGATTTTAATATCTTCCTTTTGCCTTGGATTTCTAGTTACAAGAGGACGATTATCAAGATATACAATTTCTCCTGATGCTTTATTTATTTCAGGAAGAGAGATACCATTTGTAAAAGTTGAATCCAATCTAATTGTTTTTGTTGGAGAAATTGATGTTGTAATTCCACTAAAATTTTGAATAGATGCAGAAAAACTATTTCCTTCAATAGTACCTCCAGCAGTTGAAAATCCTATTTTAATTGATTCTGATCCAACAGATTTACTATCTATCTGATTATTATAAATTTTATTATAAAATAAAGATCTATCCGTAAAATATTTTAAAACTTTTGTTTCGTTGTCATATGATGCAATATATCCAATTGCTGTGCTAAGACCAATTGTTTGATATATTGTAGTTCCTGGAATTGCATCTTCCGGATTTGTTACTCCAGTTAATTTTAATCCAGTTACACCTGAAAATGTATTTTCAGTAAATATTGAACTTGAAGACCCAACAATTGTTGGATTTTTTATAATTCCAATTTGTGAAAATCTAGTATCTATGGGAAAATCTTTTGTCGAATCATCAAATCTTGCGTAAATTAAACATTTATCGGACCCAAGTTCTGTGTAAATATCATACCCATGTCCAAGAGATGGTGGAATGATTGGTATTAAATGTGCAAAAGAAGTTGCTCCTTGATTTATAGTAGATAAATCTACTCTACCATAAGTGTATCCCCTACCACCACTAGAAACTACGACATCATTTATTTTTCCACCAACAACATCAACTATTACTCTACCATCTTCACCATCACCAATTATATCCAATTGACTATCTGTTACGTTATATCCATTTCCAGAACTTTGAATAAAAACTTTTTTAATTTGATTGTAATTTACTGAAGAATCTGCAGAATCTCTAATTGCAACTATTTCTGAATTATCACTAGTTTCCCAATTATTTGGTATGGGGATGTATTCTATAGAATCAAATTTAATGATGTCACTGGGATTTACTGTAAATAAATATTTCCAAACATAACCATCATTACTTTCTCCGGCTCTTGATGGTTCCAAATCGACAAACTTTGGTTCATCTTGTGATGGTCTTCCCAAAGGATAAACTGGAGACGATCCATTGTCGATACAAATATAAACTCTATAATCACTATTAATAACATAATATTCTGCATCATATAACCTATAAGAACTTGTTCTTTGGGATGGATTTGATACACTATAGTCATGTCTGTATAATTCATAAACGGTATTGGCAGTCCAATTAACCCTTCTAATCAATCTTCTAATATTATTTGGTGTAATTTTCCTACCAAAAATAATAGTATCCTTTACATGATTTAAATAATTGAGGTTATCTATTGGTGGTGGAGTATTGGAATCCCATTGCTCAGTTCTACCAAATCCAACAATAGATGGATTGGGGAGACTTAGAAATACATAATAGGAATTGTTCGGATCTTGAACAGAATCCACAAAATTTTTAGAATTTAGTACTCTAAATTGATCGGTAACAATCGCAGACATTATTATCTCTTTTTTCTATATTTATATTATACTTAATTAATATCTTTTACAATAGCACCAGTATTTCTCAATCCATAATTTCTTCTTTGTATAGTTGGATATGATGTAAGACCAGAATTTGTATTATAACTACTAAGATTTATTGATAATGGTGAAGATGATAATCTGGCAAATGAACTTAATCTTCCCCAAGAAAATCTACCACAAATTTGAGAACCAAAAGTGCTACCTATACCAACGCAATCCGTTTTTGAATGTATATTGCAGGTGATAATTCCCACCAAATTATTTAAATAAACTGAATGTACATAATAGATATTATCTACAAATGTGGTCCCAACACCAACAACAACATTATCAAGTTTATCAATAGAAGTTGTACCTTTACCAACTTTAGAATCAAAAACTAATATTGGATATTGACTATCACTAAGTAAATCAGATACTGATCCTGCATCATTCTGGTCATATTTAACATAAAATTGAATTGCAAGATCGGTTCCTATTCCTGCAGATGTGGTAATTCCAGTTATTATTCCAGAAAATCCTTGAACAAAAGTAATATTACTAATTAATTCTTTGCTAGGACTCGGAGTTGGTGCAATAACTTCAGGTACATTTGAAGATGTATATCCATATCCAGAACTTACTATATTGATTGGTGTGGTTATTGTTCCTGCGGTTGAAATTGGAGCATAAATGATGGCATCACTGCCACCCAAACCAACAATAGATCTCAATTTAAGTTGAACACTACTTCCTGCTCCGACATAATTATAACCACTTCCACCATTATTGATTGTTAATGATGAAATTGTAGTTCCTCCGACAGAAACATTTGTGGTTATATCTGCAAATGTTGGTTCATTACCCAAAATAACCAAAGCATCAAATTCATTAATTGATCCTCCACCAGAATTCTCTTCATAATTGAAAAATTGTGCATTATCTACAAAAATATCTGTACTAGAAGAATCTATTGATTTAATAATTTTTGCAGTAGGAAATATTAAAGACTCTAAAGAATCTCTTTCCTTATACTGGATAACATCATTAATGATTAAATCGGTTTTTTGCTTAGACCAAGATATTGGTTTAAAATTAATTTCATCAATACCTTCCTCAAGGTATATACCCGTTTCAAGAATATCAGAAGATACAATATATGATGCTATTCTAGGACTTTGAGAAATTGTCGTTATAATTTGTGGATTTCTTTCAATTTGTACAGTATCTCCAGGTTTGATTGTTGGAATTATATCAGTTTCTTTACTGTCAACTCCTGCAGTACCTCTATAGAAGAAAATTGCAATATTATCTTCATATCTTGGTGCTTCAGTAAATGTAAATGAAGTTCCCCCATTAAATTGGTATGAAATACTTGGTTCTTGCATAACACCATTTATATAAATTAACAATAGTGCATCATAGTCAATCTTTCGAGACTCATTATTGCCAATATTTTTTTCAAAACTTAGTAATGATCCATTTTTAAACAAAGGAAATCTTTTTCTAACAGAATTTTGCAAATCTTTAGTACTGTCAATAAAATCAAATTCTCCAAGTTGCCAAGATGCAAAACTGTCAGTTTTTACATCATCAACAGTAAAAATTAATTTTTCTACCGGTGAAGAAAGTCTGGAATCTGTTACTAGTCCAACTAGTGAAAAAGTATCTCCCAATTGAAATCCATAACCTGGTTTTTTAATTTCAAATGATGTTATTGCAAAATAGCTTGTTCCAATTCCAACATTTTTGGAATTTGGACCAACATTTACTGTTATTGATAATCCAACTCCCAATGTATTTGGATTATTTGTGCCAATTCTACTTATAGGTTGAATTGATAAATTTTCGTAAGATGGGTCAGATATTGAAACTAGAGGATTTGTATATCCCGTCCCACCATTATTAATATTGAATGAAGTAATAGATCCTCCAGCACCAATAGTTGCGGATATTATTGCCCGAGTTCCAGTGTGATTTGAATCCGTAATTCCGATTGAAATTGTAGATTTATTATATCCAGAACCATATATTGGACCCATATCAAATCCAAACGAAGTTGAGATTGAACTTGCATTTGTTGATGATTTGTTTAAAAAAACTGTACCAATTCCAATAGAGGATACTCTAGTATCAAATGGTAGTATTTTAGTAATATTTGGAATAATATCTCCAGACCTTTGTGTAGATAATATGTCAGTAATTTTTTGATTGACACGAACATTGCGAGTTGTAATTCCAGTTATCCTATCTGTTGCCATTCCAATTATCCCTGTTGTTGCAATTCCAACTACAATTGAAGATGTGAATCCAATATAAGAAATTGATCCTCCAGCACCTATCTTAACATCCAACATTACTGATGAAACTCCAACTAAAGGTGCATATCCAATTCCCCCAGTTGATGCCAAGGAAACTATTAATCCTCCTCTTGGAACTAGATTTTGATTCACATCAGTTTCAACAATTAAAATTGTATTCGGGTTTTCTAGAAGTCCTTTTGTGGAAGTAAATGATACACTAGATATTCCAGAATTTAAAATCTCATAATTATTTCCCTCATTATTTACAGTATCAGGTGTTTGGAATATATCATTGATAAAAACTAAATTATTTCCAGATATTGCATTTGAAACTGTATTTCCTTCTTTATATAAGGTAAATGTTCTTGCTATTCCAGTAAAATTGTTGGAAATATCATCATATATTTGATTGTTTGTATAATCTTTTCTCAAATAAATTCTACCATTAAAAGTTGATTTTGGTGATAGTAAATAAGTACTTAAAAGTCTATCATTATTTGCCTTACCATCTGGAGCATCTGCAAACCAAATTTCGTTGCCAACAATATTATATGATCCTTTATAAATTCTGAAATTTGATCCATCATAATGATCGGATTCTGTTGATCCAAGTTTACCACGTTCAACTTGAATTATAGGAATTGTCCCAATCCCAGTAATTGGACCAGTAGTAGTCGTACCAAACCCAACATTTGAAATGGTCATGTATTCATCTTCTACTTTAATAATGTCATCTGACATTATTGAAGATATTCCAGACAATCTAATAAATGATGCTCCAATACTTACCAAATTTCCAATATTTCCTGTTAATATCCCTACCAAAGGTGTATAACTTAATGGATATTGATTTACCCCATTAACTGTAATTAATGACTTTTCATTTTTTTTCTTCATTTCAAGTCTATGATAATTTCCAGATCCTATTGAAGTAAATGTAAATCCAATTCCACTTGGTCCAGAAACTCCTTTCAGTTTAAAATTATTTTCATCTATTTTTATAGCATAAACTTTAGATGGACATATATTTGTTGAAATTCCAACAGTATAAATCTCCCTAAATGTAGATGCCACAGAAACATTGGATAATGTTAGTGAAGATTTAAGTGTATTTGTATAATAAATTCTATTTGACCCCCCAGCAGCAATTGGTGCTGATGCAGTAATAGAATTTATTCCAATACTGAAAATTGTTCCTAAAGAGTTATTATTCCCAGAAAATATTCCTGCACCAACAGATAATATTGTAGTATTTGCAATTCCTGTAATAACAGATGATCCGGAAGAAACGTTTCCAATAAAATATGAATAAGTTTGACCAATACTTACAATAGTAGTATTGTTTGTAATACTTTTTCCAGAAATTTGATTTCCTACCACAATACCATCAATGTTGCTTATACCAGTTATTGTGGAAAACCCAACAATAAAGTCACCTTCAATAGAATTTCCACCAACAATAGTAGTACCAATTCCTACTGAAGATGCGGCAATTCCAATTAAGGTTGAATCTGGAGTGTATATTAATTCCTCATTATTTTGGAAAAAATGATTATTGATTGTAAATATTCCAGTTGCTTTATTTAATGTACTCAAACTTGTTGGATTAAATGTTTTCTGAAAAATTGGAATTCTATCATAATTTAAATCAAAATTTAATCTATCTTTACCAAAATTGTTTATGGACCCATATTTATTAATTGAAAATTTTTCTTTAGATGTTCCATAAAGTAATTCATCTGGAATATTAAACTCATCAAGAGATGAATATATGAATTGATCAAAACTTTGAACTAATATTTGACTGTTTTGAAACTGACTGTCTGGATGAAATTTTACCGAAACATTTAGACCTTGAACTTCAGTTGAAAATGTACCAATTCCTGAAGTAGACCCTATAGATATAAAGGGATAATGTTGAATATTATTTGATACTTGATTTGCTATAACAGAAACTTGGTGCAATGCAACAGTTGATCCAATACCAACTCTTATTAAGGACTTTAATGAGGATTCGACAGAACTGTCAAAAGTTTTAATTGTTGTTATTCCTGTTATAACTTTATAATCCGATTCCAATCTTGTTGTTTGTTCAGTTCCTGGAATTTGATCATCAACCAAATATCTATAAGTGCCAATTCCACCAGCAGTAGTTCCAAATCCAACAGTTTTTGTTTTTACTACGATATTGTTATTTTTATTACTAAAAAAGGATAAATTTAATATGCCACCAGAAACATTTAGTCCAAAAGTTCCAATATAACTTCCAGATAATCCACTAATTGATTGTTCAGAATCAAAATAAAATTCGGCTATATTGGGAGTTACTCCATCATGATAACCTATTACTTCATAATAATTTAGTTTATTATTATCAGTATCAATAATTAGAGAACTGGAAAAAATTGTATTAAATTGATTTAATAGACCCCTAAACATTGTAGTTGAAATTCCAACTCCTGGGTCCAACTTTTCCGTTTTTCCACTCAATCTAACAAATCCATAATCGGTGAATCCCACTCCAACATTTTTTGTGCCAGGATCAAATGACTCTCTATATATTTTTAATTCATATCCCTTATTATATGGATCCGATGGATTGAATCTTAAAATAGGATCTCCAACTGGACCAATTTCTCCACTAAATGATCCAAGACTTTCATTATTATATAAATCTAATTTATTCATTGTATATGTTGTATTATAATCATTTATTACAATAATTTCACTAAGTTGATAACTTTCTTGTTCAGTGTCGCAAACTTGAACTAAAAATTTAGAATAAAAATCAGTTAGTGGATATTCATAAGCTTCCAAAAATGTATCCTTATTAAATTCTGAACTGGAGAAAGAATTACTAATATCATCTACTTGAAGAACCCTATTACTTAAACATTCAATAAAATCGGAAAGTTTTTTATTTTTAAATTTTATCAATGTTGAAGAATCGCCAACTGTATTATAATCAACAACTAGATCAAAATTATCAATAGTATCAATCCTCTTTTCTTGTACAAAGTCCAATGTTGTTAGCAAAGTTTCACTAGATCCTATGGAACTTCTTGCAGCAGAAGTAATTCCAACATCAGCAAAATTTTTAGTACCGATAGGGTGAACAAGATTATTTACATAATCTACAAAATTTATATATTCTATTGGACTTTGGACAGAGTATGCTAATGTTTGATAATAATCATTATCTGCTGTGACTTGAAGGTCAGTATTTAATTTTCCAATATCAGTTTTCCACCCAAGTTCTTTTTTGTTTGTAGAATCTATTGTATACCTTACATTATCATAATTAAATACTCTAGAAATTTTTGCAATTGCACCGGATGATACACCCCGAATAATATCGTAATTTTTGAGACTATTATTGGGATCAAAAATATTTAATGAATTACTTGAAGATTTTTTAACTAAAGCATTTGATACGTTACCATTTATAATTATATTTTCATTATCAACAAAATTATCTATTATTTGAGTTAGTTGGAATATGGGGTAATTTTTAATGTTTGTAATTGCAGTAAATTGTGATGGGGAAAATGCTGAAAATTCGGCGGGAATTTTTCCTGGAGTCAAAGTATATTCGCTGATATCATATTTTAAAATTGCTGGGTCTGTATTGATAAATTCAACAACTTTGAAGAAATTATATCCATGATCAATGGAATTAAATCCATCTCCAGGATAAGTTACAACTCCAAATTCATCTGTTTTTGAAGGTTTTACTATTCCCTCAACAAATACTAAATCACCAACTTCAAATGGTGGAATAGTATATCCAGTGATTGGTGGAGTTCTTATAATACATTCGACAATTCCATTAGTTGCACTAGTAATTTGTTCTATCGAAATTCCATTGCTGTTATTAATAGTAAAAATTTGATGATTTACTGATTCCAAACCTGTTGGTTTTTGTATAATATTGACTTGACTAATATTATTTTTACCCAACTGCACCTCAAATAATCCATTAAGTACTTTTTTTCTAGAAACCAAATTTACCAAATGTAATTCTGGTTTAGATACAATATTCTTTCCACCACTTAGAACTTTAACATTTTCAATTTTCTCATTATCACTTATAATGGCAATAGTATCAATCCGAGCATGTGCTCTTAATGATTTATCCGATGGATAATCATATCCATCATTATTAATTTCAATTTTTCCAATTTTTCCTATAGACTTTGAATTTAGTTGAAGAATGGAATTTTTTCCAAAACTTTTGGATACAATTTCTAAAATTTTTGGAAGTTTTTTGTAACCATAACCGGAGTTTAAAATTTTTATATTTGATATTCCACCCTTTGCAGATTTGGAGATAGTTTCATATTTTAAATATGAACATTCACTTTGAACATATGATAATTTTTGTGGAATATCATTTAATGAGATGTGAAAAGTTGTACTCCCAACTCCAGAAATTTTATATTCTTGATTGTATAACTCATCAACAAAAGAAATTTGATAATCTTCATCTTTATCATTATTAAATACCGGAATTCCATTTTTACTTAGACTGTAATATAGATTCTCTGGCAAATTTTCGCTAAAATTAATAGTTGATTCTGTTACAATTCCGGCATTATTGATCTTATTACTAACAGTAAAATTGGAAGTATTTGCTATTGAAACAAAGTTCTTATTAAATTGTTTGTCATAGAAAAATTCAAATTTATATCCTAACAATGAAGAATCTGAAAGATTAAAAACTAAATTATTATTCTTAATTGATAATATTCTTGGATTAATTTGTGATATTTCTTGATTATTTCCACCACTACTTCCAATAGAAATAATTGTTGGTGGATTTGATATTGAATCTATGTATGTCTCACAAAGTTGAATATTATTACTAGTATTCCTATACACATAATATTCACTAGTAGTTAAACCACTTATTTTAGTTCCAATTGCTTTATAAAATATTTTTTGACCAGTTTTAAAATTGTGGGAAGGTAGAGTTATAATATTACTAGTAACATTAACAGAACTAGAATTAAATCCTACAGGATTAATCAAAAGTTTGTTATAATTTTGTTCATACCTTACTCTTATAGAAGTAGAAGTTCCAATACCAACAGAAAGATTTGGTTTAATAGTGAGATTAATATAATCAGAATCCAATAAATCGTGGTTTTCAGATGTTGTTATTGTTGCGTCAATTTTTTTAACTGAACCTAATATTTGGTTGGATACGCTAGAAAAACTATAATCATACTTATTATTACCACTTGTTATAAAAAATAAACCATTAGTTTGTGTAGTCAAACCTACTTGAGTTACTATTCCGATAAAATCTTTGGATTTATTGATTATATAAACATGAGTTCCTATTCCCAAAGAAAATTGGGATGGTCCAGAAATATTAGAGACATTAATACTAGATCCCCCAGAACTTCCGGAAAATAAAACCCTCTGGTTCGTTTTAAACGGGTGATTTGGTAAATAAATGCTCTGTGTTGGAATTGATATATCTTTTTTATAATCTCCAATATAATACTCACGACTAATAGAAGATCCGGTATCAATACCAACTCCAATAGAAATTGTTGGATTGAAATAAACTATATCATTTAATGAAGAATCGAAATAATCAGTACTTAAATTAATATCAAAATAATTTGAATATACATTAACTATTGTTGAAGATGTATGTGAAGTCCCAACGGATCCTCTATCAATTCTAATAACATTTTGTTCGTTAAATATATTAAGAACTGAACAAGTCTCATTCTCAATAACAATAGAACTGCCAATACTTACAATATCTGGAATATTTGTAACATATATATCAGTTACTATTCCACTAGATGTCATTGCTTTTGTCAATCTTGTATTTGACCGATTTATCGATGTTTTGTGATTATTTGATAATCCCAAAATGTAAGTTGAAATACCAGTTATTTGAACAATATCACCATCTATTAATTCATGATATGGAGATATATGTGCAGAAATTGTATTATTATTTTTCCAAGTAAATATTACATTTTCGTAATTTTTAAAAGAAGTTTCTATTTTATTAATTTCTTTTCCATAAATTTTAGAAACCTCTACATAACATCCACTACCATCCGTTCCAGTATTATCAAAACTTATTGAATCTCCAACAGAATAATCTTCACCAGGTTCAATAATATCTATCGAATCAATTTTTCCAGATGTAATAGATTTTATTTTGGATATTTGTCTTAATTTTTTATTTACTTTTGGTAAAAAATCATTTGCAGAATAATCATTATTTACTCTATATGGAAATGTATTTCTAACTAATATTGAATCATTAAAATCAATATTTTGATCTATATAAGAGTTATCTTCAATATTAGATCTATAAAATTCTCCCACAAAATAAGGAAATTCTGGAATAAAATTTCCACTATTTGGATCAATTTTTATTCCAACATGATATGCATACACACCTTGTGGAAATTCTGGAGTTTTTTCAAATCTACCATTACTCTTATCCAATTGTCCAGAATCTTCAAAAGTATAGTCCTCAACAAAAAATCCTTCCGAAAAATCAGATATTAAAGGCCTATTATCTACATTTTCTATATTTAAGGAATATCCAGACTGCAATTTAATAATTTCCGAATTAAAATTTCTTGGATCACTATGTCCATATGGTCCATAAATTGGATTGCCGTCTCGGCACCACCCAATAATCTTGGAATGACCAGTATTTGTATCCGGATCGGCAAATAAGATTCCTTCTCTTTCTGGCAAATATCCACATACACCATATGCCAAATCACCATTATAATCAGTTAAAATTTGGTCAGAAAATCTCTCTACATTATTAATAGTTAATTCTCTAACAGAGACATCTAACTTTAAATTTTTACCAGGAACACTTACTTTAATTTGAGTATTTTCATCATACCCAATTCCACCATTAATAACAACTATAGAATTTATTCTTCCTTTTACAATATTGGCTCTCAATTCTGCCCCCAATCCAGATCCAAAAATATCTAAATTGATGCTGGATGGGTAAAAAGATCCTCCAAGTTGAATTTCAACTGCAACAATTCTACCATTAATTATAATTGGTTTTAACTGAGCACCACTTCCATTTTTTATCGTTACTGTAGGTTTTTTGTGAAAATTTAGAACATTTGATCCATAGTTAGTTCCAGATTCATACAGATAAGCATCTATAATTTCACCCCTAACTACGGGAGTTGCTGTTATTGTGCCAATAAATCCAGAATATTCAACTTCCAAATCTACAGAAATTTTTGGATAAGAAAAAATATGATATCCTGTTGGATTTGTCTCAAACTTAATTGGTTTTCTTCTATTATAATCCGTTTTAGATATTCCAACGTTTATATATCCAGCATCTGAAAGTTGAAAACTATCATTGGTATTTTTTAAAATATAATATTGTTTAGAAGTTGAAAGACCTAAAATAGAATCTAAGGATTCGTGCGAATAATTGATTATTTCCCCATCATTAAATCCGTGATTAATATAGTTAATCGTATTTGATATTGTTGAAATTCCGGAAGATTTTACATATAAAGACCTGTTAGTGTATCCAGATCCACCATCAAGAACATTTAGTTTAGATAATACTTTAATTTCATCATATTCTCTAAATTTATGAATTCCGCCAGTGTTTTCTGTAGTAAATCCAACTGTATTAATTCCACTGTTTAAATCTGATTGAGAATAATAAAGTTGTATTGCTTTTGTATTCAAAATTTTTGGATAATATACTGATCCGTTTTGCAAATATTTTTCCTGAGAAGTATTTGAACCATTGAAAGTTCCAATACCAAGTTGGGGATTTCCATTGGAATTGTAAACTATTTTTTGACCATTTTTTAATTTGTGAAAATCTGAAAAAACAATGGACTCATCAGATATATTAACTCCTCCACCCCTTGTACTTTGGAGTGCGTTAAATTCAATTTCTCTATATTGTGATGACAATATTGGTTCCAAAATTGCTCCAGATCCATTTCCACCAGATATTTTGGCAGATATAATTCTCTTGATGGAAACTTTTTGTGGATCTACAATTACGTTTTTAACTGATCCACTAACAACAACATTTGCTAATGCAGTTGTTCCCAACCCAACACTAGAATTAGAAATTATTATTTTTGGTGGGCTTATGACATCATAATCAATTCCACTATTAATAATTCTTAAATTTTTTAATGGACCATAAAAAATCTTATCATTAGATTTATAATTAATGATATCAACACCATTAATAAGTGTTCCAAGAGATCCTGGTTCTGTTGGAGTTTGACTATTAAAATTAAAATTTTGTTTTATAGGAAACTTGGTCAAAGATTTTTTTGGTGCCAAAATTTTTCCAAATTCGGAAGATAGTGTAAATTTATGGTTTCCTAATTCATAAATTTTATCAATTTCTATAAATTCTTCAGTTACAATAAATGATCTTGATGAATATAATCTTATTCTATTTTTACTAGACAAAACTTCAACAAAATATTCTGTATTATTTGTTAGTCCAATGATTGGTTTATTTGTAGTATGGGTGTAAATTACAGAGTCTCCTGTAATAAATGGGACATCATTTTCAAATTGAAAAACTAAAACTGAATATTTAAAAGTTTGATTATTTTGCTCAGAGATAAAATTGTCAACATCATCATTAGAATTTATATCTCTAGATGCAATTTTTATAGATTTTTCTATAGTATTTGATGGTAAAGAATTTGATGCAACGTAAATATATTCTTCGTTTTCATTATAAGTATTCTGTACATTTGAAAGAATATTTGGATATTTTAATACTACAGAATTATTTGAAGTTGATGCATAATCATATCTTCTAATAATACTTAATTTTTGGTCAGAACTTACTCCGGGTATTTTTTTATCTAAAAATACTTTATTACCATCAATTGAAGTTATGGGAACATTTTCTAAAACCGTATCTACAGAATCTTTTTTAAAAATATCAATACGATCATTTACTTTTAATGATGATTTATCTGGAATTTCATATAAGGTTATTCCGGCAGTATTTTCAGCAATATTAGAAACTTCGGATATTTCATATCTGGATCTAATATTATAGATCCATGAATTAAATAATATTTCTTTAAATGAATTTCCAGAATTTAAAATATTATCACCAAAATTTTCAAATAAAATATTATCATTAACATTTGCATAGTTTAAATTATCAACATTTTCTAAATTTGAAAGAGATGCTTGTACTATTAATTCTATTTTTTTAGTTAAATCGCCATTTTCATATCCATATATAATTTTTTCGGACCGTATGTCGGATCCTGCTAAAATATTTTCTAGTACATTAGTACACCCATAAAATTGATTAATAGACTTATCACTATAAGTTATAACTCTATCATTACAAATAAATGATCCACTAACATCAAAACCAACAGTAGAATCAACTGTTATGACAGATGATCCTATAGAAATATTGTCCGATATTTTAGTTTTTGGAGTAATTGCAAATTTTCCAAAAATTAAAGTGTTTTCATCATATCCAGAAAATAGTTCAATTTTATATAAAATTTTATCATTTCTTGTTATAATATCAACCTTTGATACTGGTCCAGATGCACTTCCATCATCACTTCTTATTTCTTCTCCAACAAGATTATATGGATTTGATTCTGGCGTAATTAATTCTGCAATTAAAACTTCTCTACGGATATATTCACTTTCGGAGGGTTTTAGTAAAAAATCTTCAGTATTTAAAATTTTTGGATCGGTATTATAAAGAACATTGAATAAAATTTTAAACGATTCATTTGTACCTTTAGAAGCATAAAAATCTCTTACTCTTTTTAGAAAATTATCAACTTTTAAATTGGGACTGAACTCAACACCATCAAATCCTGGAGCAAATGAATATTTTAATTTTTTATAAAATTCTTTTAAAAATAATGAGCTTAAATTGGTGACAGGAGAATGTACATTATGTGAAGATGCTTTTGATGTAGAGAACTCAAGTTCTTCTGGGTTAATGGGTTGGTGGTAATCTACAATACCACAAAATCCACGAATACATCCCGTAAAAGTGTTTGTAGTAATTCCAGTATAGGTTATAATTTCATCATCGATCTTCAGCAATCCATATTGAGATGGAAATCCTTTAGTACTTGTTACTGTAATGATTCCAACAGTAGAGGTAATATTTGTAGTAAGACCAATATTACCAGCAATAACTTCTGGAGTTAAGTTGTCAAACTTTAAATATTGATCCAAATTTTCTGCAATATCAACTGGACCTCCAGGATATTCTTGAGAAATATAATATTGCTTCAAAAATTCTGAAAATTTTGGATTCTCATCCAAAATAAACTCAGGAAGTTGATTAACGATAATTTGTTGTATTTTTACTCTTTGCTCGAAACCTGTACTTATCATATTACCTCGTTAAATTTCCGTTTGAGTAGCTTGAAGTTGATGGGAAATTAACTCCAGAAATTTGCTCCCCAGAAGAAATTGTATCTTTTACCATATTTATTGAACTTTTTGTAACATCAAAAACAACATATAAATCTTTTAACCCAATAACATCATTTGAATCTGGATATGCTTGAATTTCGACAATATTATTTGGTAATGAAGTTCCTGTAATTTTTATAGTATTAACTAAAATTTCTCCAGTATCATAATTAACTGTTCCTATTGATTTTTTAACTACTTCAAGTAAATTAGTAGAATCGTTTCTCCTAACAATTGCCAACGATCCAATATTACTATCCGCAACCGGAACATCAACAAAGAAAGCAGTTCCTATAACATCAGAAATAGTAAATCCGGTACTTTTAATATTATATTTCCCAATTTCTTTGTGAAATTTATTTCCAAAGCACAATTCATATTGTGAAAATGTATTTGGTGATATTACACAATTTAAGTTCCTTCTAATTTTAACCTTGGTGATATTTGAAGTAATATTGGTGTCAGAATTGTCGATAATTTGTACAATTTTACTATATTTAAATCTTCCTCCAAATTTATTTAAATCTGTAGATTTTGAATAAACATCAAGATTTGATATTATTTTGGACTGCAAATCACTAACGTTTGAAATTTTGGAAGAATCATAATAAACAGATGAATCAATCTCAACATATAATAGTTTTAAATCAATAATTTTTTGATTTATTCCAATAATACTATATTGCTTCAATTTTGAAAGAATATTAAACTTTGTAAAATCAGAAATTGTATATGCATTTTTAGGTTTTATGCTGATAAAAACATTTCCATATTGTGGTGGAACCAATTCTTCTCCACCAACAACGGAAACAGATTCTGTATTTGGATATACTGACTGAATTATTGCCTCATAGTCCTTTGCTGTAACCGCCCTGTACTGTGAAGAATAAACTCTAGGGGCAAAGTACTTAATTGAATCAATTGATTCAATGTCGCCTCCTCCAGATGCCCCAAAGTTTGTTAAGATAGATACAGTTCCTACTGGTTCTTGTGATATTCCTAATGAATTAGTTATAGATCCAGAATAAGAAAATACTGAAGGTCCATTACCATCAATACCATCAGTTATAATATAACTTATCTTTACAGTAACTCCGTTCTCCAATTTTTTACCAAGGATTCCATCACCAAATAATATTTCATATTTTTCATCTTCAATTTCTTGAATTAGAAAAATTTCAGATGTTTTATCAATCTTAAGAATATTATCTACTTTTTTATACTCAACTTCATTTCCAGAATGAATTACTTTAACAATAATTGTACTCGTATCAATATTTGGATTATCTAAAATAAATTTTTGACTGATTGAATTATTAACTACAAATTCTTTCGTTAAGAATACTCCCTGACAAATCTCTAGATTATTAAATGCTGCTATTTTACTATTTGTATCAACAACTGTTGCAATGTCCTCCGGAATTGAAAATGTGTAGGATGTATTTTCTACCGATCCTACACAAACAAGTCCTGCTTTAAGAATAATTTGACTTGGTGAAGATGCTGCAACTGGAAGATTAACGTTAAATGATATATTTGCCTTCGCACATGTTTTTGATCTTGGAACATATCCAACGTTTCTTGCAAGTGATATTACATTATCTCTAATAGTTGCAGAATCCAAAAAGGATTCATTAACTATCATATTCGAATTGAACGCAGTAATGTAAGTATTATATGCGAGAGTGTCTATTAAGACGGAAAAATTTGAACCTTCGAAATCAAAATCCGTAAAATTAGAATTTGCTCTTAAGTAAGTTTTAATTGATGTTTTTATCTGATCAAAATCTAGATCAGCAAATTTTGTAAAAGGCATTTTATCTTGTTGCCTCTAAAATGTAATTAAATGTTTGTGATGGAAAATCTTGCCCAATGATATTAAAAAATACGTTTATTTCAAAAGCATTATCATCAGGTCTTGGGTCTACTTCAACCTTGACTTTATTTACTCTTGATTCATAATTATTAATTGCAATCTCAACTTGTTTTTGAAGTAACGATGCAGTACCAAAATCAATAAATTCGAATAAAGTTGTTTTTACATCAGAACCAAATGTAGAATTGAAAAATTTTTCACTTGGAACTGTTTGTATAATATTGCGAATTGATCTTTTAATAGCATTCTCATCAGTTAAAACGAGAATATCCTTAGTTACTGGATGCATGTCAAAAGACAAACTAATATCCTTAAATTTTCTGGATATTCTCGTTGCAGACATTAAAGAATTTAACTATTTTTTTTATTTATATGAACTACCAGGAATGACCATATGATGGTTCAGTTCCATAATCCCAATCATCATAGTCATTATCATTGCGAATTTTTTGATGCATTTGTTCGGTGAGATTATATTTATTTTTTGGAATCTCATCGTGCATAATTTCTTGAATCACTTTCCTATTATCCGAATAATCCGTCACTAATTTTGTGGTTCCCCACATTGTGTGCATGTAATTAGAATCTCTATCGACTGGTAAATTTGACATTGTAGCTCCTGTTTTTTGGTAAAAAACAGAACTTTTTTTTGAAGGAGGTTGCTATCTCCCCTACATCTATTTAACGATCAATTTCCCGAATTGAATAATCATAAGAATCCAGATACTTTAAAAGTTCCAATGCAATTAACCGAGGATTTCCTTCACCACAGGTATAAACGTCTATTGCCAAACAACCTTCTTCTGGCCAAGTATGACAAGAAACATGACTTTCTGCAAGTGAAATGACAATCGTACATCCTTGAGGTACAAAACAATGTTGAAAGATGTTTAAAATTGTCATTCCGGCACGGTTAATTCCCGTAACCATCACCTTTTCAAGAGTAGTTGCATCATTAATTAAGATGTATTTGACATTATACACCTCTAATAAGAGATGCTTGCCCATCGAGAAACGTTCCAAGATAAGGAGATCACACTAAAAGATTATTTATTTTAAAAATCTAAAATGTTTTCACGAGAAAAGGTAGAATTTTTTTGAATTCTAATGTCCTTATTTCTAAATGTCCAACATATGCCACCATCATCCAAGAACACAATCCATTCAAGATCATGTTCTTGTGATCGGTCAATTAAAAAAAATGCCCAACCATTACCTTTTGGAGTAACGACTGGGATTTGGGGGTTTAACTGAAGCATTTTTTATTTGCCCTGTCCTCTATACTTCTTACGCGCTTTATTACGAGACGATGCCGCATACTTTGTATTAGAACCGCAGCCTTGACGAGTATTTTTGGGATTAGACTCAATAATCTTAGAGCCACTCAATGATTTTTTAATTGCCATAATTAATCTCCGATAATTTCAGTTTCTAAATCTTCTGGTTTTGGAGAACCTGACTGGTAGAATTCTACCGCCAGATCCTCCATAGTATCGAAATATTCTTCCTCTGTAAGATTTGAATATATCTTTCTACCCTTACAAAGAATATTGTAAGATCTGTTAGCCATTCGTCAAATAACTCTTGTTTTTTCGTGACCGACTCTAACACGAGGATCGCACCAAATTTCAAATCCTGCTTCCTTCGCATCTAAACAGAACGATACATCTTCTCCACACATGTCCTGAACATCACCAGAATCAAAGACTTGCATCTTCGGTGCAAACCAAGGATACTTCATTTCAGAATGTTCAAAAACTCCATTCTTGATCAGTACCCATCCAAATCCAGTATAATCAACTGTAAATGGTTTGCGGCGCTTAGAGATGCTATCCAGAGTTTCGTGATTCATGACTCCACCATTATTGCGGAAATCATCTTCCTCTAACCAGTGTGCAACTGATGTGGTGTGACCATCTTCGGTACAATACCATCCAGCAGCAATGTCCTTCTCCATAAGAACAAGTTGAAAGAATTTTTCTGTATTGAAAACAATATCAGAATCAATCCACAACTGCCAATCATAAGGAAGTTTTCCGTCCCATGGTAATTGATCTGGTCCACGAAGAACATTTGCGCCCAGGCATTTGCAACGGGCGAAATTTACCATTGATGAATAGTCCTGTGAGATTTGAATGCTTGCCCCTGCCTGAACAATATCAAAACAGAGTTGCACAAAACTCTTGAGGTAAGTATATGAAACTCCTCTACCAGGCAAGCAGAATACGATGGATTTTCCACGTATCATTTCTTTTGCCAAATTATAATCCCATTCAGGTTCTTGTGTTGCTGTGGGAGTCTTTGCTTTAACCGTAAATCCTTTAGCCATAAGTTAGTACAATTACACGTATATCATACAATATTATGTATGAGTTGTCAATAGGGCGAATCTTTAATCGTGTTGGTATTCTGAAAGTAATACTTCATTTCCTTCCACATTAAATTTAATCTCAGTATCTTCATACCAAGAAAGATCGTTGGCGATCCACTCTGGAATTATAACATAATATTCACCAGTAATGGGATCGACTTGTATGGGGCGAATATTTTTCCCAGAATTTTTTTGCATTTTGAACTATATGAATTTTATCTTTCAAAATTATATAGTAATTACTAATATTGTGTGAGACCTGGTGGGCAATTTTTTATACTGAAAATTTTTTTGTTTATTGTGTAATATAGACCTAGCTTGGGTAACACTTTATAGCTTGAGGGATCCATTGGGTTTTAGCCACGGCGCCCGCCCCCCACAAGGACGCAACGCCATAACACTGCCCCTGCCACGAACGAATAGGGGGTGGGTGTGCCACCCCCCGAACCGTCACTTCACGTCGCCCAGGGCGCTGGCGGTGGTGCTCATCCGGGTGGCGCTGCTGCCTGCTGCTCCACCGTGGGTGCGAACGCGGGTGCTGCCGCCCTTGATGCGATCTGCCCAGCGGAGGGCAGCGGCACCGTGGGCAACGGGCAGGCGGGTGATGCTGAACTGGGTGCCGTTGATGGTGGTGGTGGTCATCGGTTGGGTTGCGGTTTGCTTTGGAATTGTAGTCGGTAATGGGGAGGAGGTCAACCCCCCCCCGTTGGATCAACCCACCAGGGCGGCAACCATACGGTCCCGCTTGCGGATGGCGGTGGGGTAGATGAACCACTGGTCACGCTTGCCGTTGCTCAGGCGGATGGCATCGATGATGCCGTCGTTCTCCATATCCACCATCACGGCATGGATGGTGCCTTTGTGGCGGCGGGGGTCCATACCCAGGGAGCGCACCAGATCGGAGCAGGTCATCGGTCCCTTGCTGATCAGAGCGGAGCGAACGGCGGTGCGGATGATGGAGGTGAGCATCGGGTGCGTTGCGGTTTGCTTTGGAATTGTAGTCGATGGAGGGGGCACCCGTCAAGGTGCCCCGCAGGGGTCAGGCGGCGATGGGCAGGATCGCTCCTTCCGCCAGGAAGCGGTGGAAGCAGCTCCCCCAGGAGATCGGTTCTGCATCTTCGTAGTCGTCCTCCTGGCGGATAGCATCCCAGTCGCTGGCGGCGCTCCAATCGCGGAAGGCGTAGCGGTACACGGTGTCGCTGCTGTTGAACAGGACCAGCAGTTCGGCATCGTTGTCGTTGTTCACCACCAGTGCCCAGGAGCGCATGGCGCTGCTGAACACGGAGTGCCCCAGGGTCAGCATCTGGTCGGGGGTGAAGGCGGTGGCGATGGTGGCGGGCATCGGATCGGTGTCGGTTGCTTTGGAATTGTAGTCGGTGAAGGGGGCAGGAGTCAACCCCCTGCCCCGGTGGGGGTCAACCTGCCAGGAAGTCGTTCCAGTCAGCGATCCGTGCCTGACGGTCAGCGATGGCATTCCAGCACTTCAGGTGAGCGTCGTTGATCTGGCGGGTCTGGGGCTGCTCCTCCAGCCAGAACAGTTCGCAGAACAGTTCGTCAAGGGAGAGAGCGTTCAGGTCGGTGGCAGGGGTCAGGGTGGGCATCGGGTGCGGTGCGGTTGTCTTTGGAATTGTAGTCGATCAGGGGCAGGGGGTCAACCCCATTGAGCAGAGCGCCACCCAGAAACTGGGCAGGTGCGGGAAGTGCCGTCGAAGTGCAGGTCTGCCAACTCAGCAGCACCATACCCGTCGATGCCTGCCTTCGCCATTGCCTGCCCATAATTGTCTGGGCGGTGGGAGTTGAGTTGAGGGCGCCCCTTTGCCACGTTGGTGCCCACCCAGATCGTCTGGCGGGTGGTGAGATCGGTTGCCATGCTCAGGAGTGCCATCGGATCGGTTGCGGTTTGCTTGTGAATTGTAGCACGGGGGATGCCCCTCACCAGAGGAGGGGAGATCCGTTTTTGTAGGATCCGATGATCATCCCATCCTGGCGGATCTCAGCGTACCCAAACTCCTCTGAGAGATCCAGGCACAGATCCCAGGCACGGTCTTCGTCGATGGTGGTATTCTCCCAGGGAGCAGCGGAGCAGATCACGTCGTAGCGTTGCATGAGTCGGTTGCGGTTGTCTGGGGTACTGTAGCACGGATAGGGGCGAACCCCTCAGATCCCGTTGAGGAAGTCGTGGAGTGCCTCATCGTATTCTGCCTTGGTGGCATAGGTGCGCCCGTGGATGGTGCGGGGGTAGGTGGCATCCAAACCAGCGGCGGCAACGTTGCGGCAGTCCTGTTCGTCGTATCCCATTTCGATCAGGGTGGCAACGTAGGGGTTGGAGGTCATCGGATCGGTGTCGGTTGGTTCGGGAGAATTGTAGCACGGATGGGGGGTCAGTCCCCCATCGCTTCCTTCAGAGCGTTGAACGCTGCCAACCAGTGGGCAGCGTCGGAGTCGTGACCTTGGATCTGGGCATCAGCAGAAAGGCAGATCAGAGCAGTGCGGATGGTCCCCCACGTGCCTTCGGGCAGGGTCACGCTGGTGAGGGTTTGGGGGGTCCAGGTGGTGGTCATCGGATCGGTTGCGGTGTTCTTTGGTATTGTAGCAGATCAGAAGCGAACTGCCCAGTTCGGATCGGTCAGGCAATTCACCCAGGCGCACCAGGTGCCGTCAGCGGAAACGCAGAACAGGTCGTTGCCATCACGCTGCTCCACGGTCACCAGGGGGTTGCCTCCCATCTGGTTTGCCAGGCGGTTCTTCGCCTTGCTGCTGATGGGGGTCAGGGTCACGGTCATCAGTCCGTTGCGGTTGAGAGAATTGTAGTCGGTAGAGGGGGCAGGTGTCAACCCACCCCCGTAGGGATCAGAACGCCACCAGTTGATCCAGTTCCCACTGGGGCACGGTGGCAACGTCGCCGCCGCAGTTCTCTGCCAGCCAGCGGTTGATGTGCTTGCTGGTGGTCACGCTCCACTTCGTCGCGGTGCGGATCCAACCTTTGCCAGGCACCAGGGCGGCAACGGGGGTTTGGTAGGAGAACAGAACGCAGGTCCCGTTTGCCAGTTCCACTTCGGTGCTGGTGATGGTCACTTGCTTGAGGCGCATGGTGGTTCGGGTGGTGAACTGAAATCACTATAGAGGCAAAGGGGAGGGGCATTGCCCTCCGCTGTGCCACCTAGCGGGTTGGCACAGTATGCTCAGAAGGCGATGGCATCAAGTGTAGCGTCTGCGCCAAACTCATCAGATTCGTCAACACTATCGCCCAGAACAATAGAGTCAAGAATTTGGAGCATTTGGTCGCCGTTGTTGCCAGCTTTGAGGAGAGAAATCGCAAGGTCTTTGGTCATGAGAATTGGGGGATTGTAGTTTGTTGGCAGTCTTTGAGGCGCTGCCGTTCCTGTCATCACCGCTCCAGTTGTGCCAGCGATGAGGGGCAGATGTGGGAGGGCGATCCGCAGGAGCGGTAGAACTCTACCATGCGCTCTGCCTCCTCCAGGTCTTTGAACCACTGGGAGCGCCACTCACACTGGTTGTAGGGGGTCTGGTAGCGAACTTCGAAGCGCATGGGGATGGGTTGCGGTTGAGAGAATTGTAGCACGGGAAGGGGGGCGGTTGTGCCCCCCGTAGGGATCAGAGATCAAACAAGTCGCTGTTGAGTTCAACCCGGTTGATCTCAGGATCGTTCCACTTTACACCGTCCGGGGTCTCTTTGCTGCCGCAATCGTAGATCGCCTCCAGGAGGTCTTCGTAGCAGCAGATGTCATTCTCCTGGATGTAATCTTGAAAAGATTCGTCATTCTGAATCCAGAGTGCAACGTTCCAGGTCTTGTAATTGGTCCAACCGTTGTAGGTTTCGTCCAGCAGGTTGGTCTGAAAGCGGGTTGCGGTTGCCATTGTGGTTCGGGTGTTGAACTTGTTCAGTGTAGCACGGGAAGGGGGGCGATGGCGCCCCCCAGGGGGATCAGATGGCGCTGGTCCCCTTGCTCACCCACAGCGCCAGGCGCATTGTGCCTGCCTTGCTCACCTGCTGGGCGGTGCGCCCTTTGGCAACGGCAGCGGTCTTCAGGCACTGGCGCTGGGCATCGCTCATGCCGATGATCACGTTGCGGGCGTTCTGGAGGAGTTGCTGCTGGGTCATGATCGGTTTGGTTGGTTGAACTTGTTCAGTGTAGCAGATCGGGAGGAGTGAGGTGGGGGCAGCGTGTGCCACCCCCGCAAGTGTCACTCCTCAGGTCCGAAGCAGCACTCTAGGGAGAACTGCTCCAGTGCCTGGTCGTCATCCCAGGCGAAGAATTGCTCCTCACACTCCAGGTCTTCCCAGAAGGATTCCTGTTCGTCGATCTGGAGGTTGTCGGTGAAGCAGAGAGCGGTCATGGGGTGAATCCCTCAGGAACAAAGGTAGTATGGCACGGGTGAGGGTGCCGTGAGGCACCCGTGTGCCAGTTGCTCAGGCGGCAACTTGGGTCAGTTGCTCACTGCGAATGGAGGTGTTGATGAAGCGCCCCACAGAGTCGCTCTGGGTGATAACCTCAGAGAGTTGAGAAACGAATTGCTCAACATCGGCAACACCGTAGGTGTAGTCACGCCCACCGTTGAAGGTGATCGTAACCTTGCCATCTTGCACATCGGAGATGTTTTCGATGGCGGAAGAAGTGAATTGGAACATGATAATAAAAAGGGGGTTGTTTTGAGTGAAGTGTTTTGAGCGGGATGCTTCACCCCCGCTTGTTGAATGTATTATGGCACGGGTTGGGGGCAGTGCCTAGGGGTCTTGTGCCACCTAGTCAACTGGCACATCGCCTAGCAGTTCGGGACTATATTCTGATATATGTTCCATTAGAGTTTGATCACTATAGGTGGACAGATTTTCAATCAAATTATCATAGACAAAACGTTCCATTGTTTTATAATCCATCCCATCTAGGATCTGCTGAGCATAATCAGCAATGAGTTGATCGCGGTCGAATGTCATTTTGTTTAGGAAAGAACGTGACGGGTCAGGCAGCAAGCACAAGTTGTGCTACTTTATCCTCTCCTACACGTTCTTGCAACTTATCAAAAATGAGTTCAAATTGTTGAATCATATTTTGATAATAAGCAGCACCTTGATGATCTCCATCATCATACACTCCTTCTTCTACAAGTTGAAGAGCAGATATAATATCATACAACTCACCAGATGTAAATGAAATTGAAGTCATTTTGTGTGCTCCTTGATGTAATCTTCAATGCAGTCAAATGCCTTTTCTAAAACATAATCAGTTTCATCCAAATCGTTGAGGACTTTGTTAGTGATTTCCTCACTACAATACACCTCTTCACCATCATCGTTCATCTCAAATACATCCTCCTTAGTGAAGATGAACGCAGCACAAGATGCGTTGGCACCTTGTTGCTCAATCAAACGATCTACGCTCTCTTTAAGTTGTTGAAGTGTGCGGTTCATTAGAAATCATCCAAACAGTGACGGTATTCTTGATTGAGACGAATCATAACATCGTCCCAGAACTCTTTGTCATCATCATCGTTGTATTGGTTGTTTTCTTCAACCAAACGAATCAGATTGTTGAGATCATCCGAAGTGAGGTAAGTCATTTCCTCAGAGGAGAATTGAAGTAACGAGTGAAGCATAGCACCACGATGATGCCAGTGGAGATGACACCGACCAGTCCGAGAACTGTCACAGTGTCGCCAGTGAAATTGAGAGTGTCAGGCATAATCAATAGGTACGAAGTGCGGCAACTTTAGCATGGAGTAGAGCAACATCTGTGCCCACAATTTCACTCACTTCGTCCCAATCATCGTGGAACTCAATGAGTGTCAGCAGGGTACGAATGTCCTTTTGGTTGAGTTCTAGAACTTCCATAGTTTCAGAAGTCGTATTTGGAGTTGAGTTTAGATTCAAAGGATTGCTCCACTTCTTCTTCATCAATGTCGATGTCAAAGATCTCACCAGGGGCATCTTGAATCTCAATCCAGAGGTCGTCGTACATGGTGGGGTGTCTCAGGAACAAAGATAATGTAGCAGGGTTGAGGGGCGCTCGGCGCCCCGATGTGCCAGTTCAGAAGGTGTCACACATCATAGAGTTTGTGGCGATCAATCTGCTCTTGATAGAGTTCGCAATCGCCCTGCACGAGTTCTCCACATTTTTCGGAGAAACCTAGCATGATGTTTGCAACAGAAACATAGTGATCACAAATTGTCTTCAGAAGTTCAGGGTTCTTCTGAATCGTGGTGCAGAGATCAGCAGAAGTCATGAGGTGTCTCAGGAACAAATGTAATGTAGAACGAAACGAGGCAGGTGTCTAGGGGTCTTGTGCCACTTCCTCAACTGGCACATTAATAGATCGAGCATCGGTTATAATCTTGATACCATCTTCAAAGACTTCGGCATATCCATATGTTCCTGCTAATGTACCACACAACAACTGTGCAGCATATCTGTCATCTTCAATTGTGACATTTTCTTGGGGTGCAGAAGGAACAACAACTTCGTAGATCATGAGTTTAAGTGAAAAATGTATTCAGTTTATGTATATAAAGGGGGAAGCATCTTTGCCTCCCCCCGATCTATTCAACTCATGCATAGGCAAACTGAGAACCAAGGAAGTTGCGGAAGTTGTTGATTGCTGCCACGATCTTGTGGCGGTTGTTGTACACTACCACGGCACCCTCGTATGCAAGAATACTCACAAAGATCGTGGCAGCAATGATACGAATCGCAGCAACCTTGAGATGCTTGTGAAGATAAGTGCGGTAGAACTTACCAACAACAAACCCGGCATTGTAGGTCTTTTGAATAGCATTGCCCAGAAAGTTCAGCACCCAGAGAATAGCAGTAATGCTGAAGATTTCAGAACCAATTGCATAGATCTTGGTGCCGTATGCAATGGCAGTTTCAGTCAACTCCACAGCAGTTTCAATAGCATTCAAAGCAGGAATAGCAAAAGTCATTTTCTTTGGTGGCGAGAGGGAATGTAGAGAGGTCTCAACCACGAGTACATCATAGCGCCTCGGGCACCCAGGTCAAGGGATTGTCACACTCCGTAACATCAGAGGTTCTTATCAGACTCATCAGCACCTCTAATGGTTCAGGGGCTTGACACATCTTGTAATCTTGAGTATAATACCTTTGTTAGGTTTGATGATATTAATATAAAGCTTTAATATTATACTTTAAAGAGATGCCGAAGGCATACCCCGAAGGGGTATGAGTTGATTATATCAAAGCACACCTAGATGGTGTGGGGAGGGGTGAGTGGGGTGAAGCACATATTCTTGCACATAAGATAAGAAAAAAGGCAGGGGAACCACCCCCCGCCTTTAACATCCAATCAATGAAAACACCTATGAATTATCTTTGCTCAACCTGGGTAACTTTAGATATAGATGAGGCAAACCCATTCCTCGTGTTATGTATGATGTCGTCAAGATGCACATGTATCTTATGTGCATCTCGTTGTAATATGATACACTCAGTCATATGATCTCGTGCAAGATGCACATAAGATACATGTGCATCTCGTATGCATCTCGCACGATCTCGTAACAATCCTACCAGTTGTTGGAGAACACGAAACCATCTTGGAACTCGTAGTCATAACGAAGTCCCTGATCCCAGGTTGCCTGCCAATCAACAATCACAAACGAAGGAATGTCTAAACCATACACATCAGTTGTGAATTGCTCGGCAAAATCACGCTCCGATTCGTATTGCCCCTGATAGGCATCTTCAAAGTTGTCAAGATTTTCTTCGCCGTAGATTTCCACGAAGGTATCTACGGCATCTTGTCCATAATCACCACAAAGGCGACCATAGGTTTTTTGATACTCCTCGGAGATTTCGGGTTCGGGTGTCTTATCAAGAAGTCCCTTTGCGTCCAGCAACTCAGTGTAGAACTGAGTATACTTGAGTTTGCCATCAATTTCATACCCACAGGCACGAACGATTTCAGACATTTTAGCAGGTGTTTCTTGTGCCTGCATCTCGTTCACCAGGGTGAGCAGATCGTTTCCAGTCAGCATGAGGTGTCTCTCAGGTACGAATGTAATGTAGAACGGATTGGGGGGCATTGCAACCCCCCTTGTGCCACTAGTCAGACTGTCACATACATCACTTTATCAGGGTTGCGGTAGATGTTATCACCATACCACACTTCCAACTTCAAAGTGTTACCATAGAAGTTGCTCGGGATACCATAACGAAGAAACCCTGAAGTTGTCTTGTAGTGACTAGTCAAACGCTGATTATTCATTCCACACTGATCATAACTGCCATCGGCATTCTGTCGGGTGTAGATAATCTTCATGGTGATCAGTTTGGTTGGAGTTTGAGTTTGAGTGCTTTGAGTGCTTGCTTACGGGATTTGATTTTCCCCTTACACATTCCCTTGGTTCGCTTATGCTTACCAGAGTTGTGTTGCCAGTTGGGGGTCATTGGAATCCCTCAGGAACAAAGGTAATGTAACAGGGCAGCAGCAGGATCGCAACCCCCCTTGTGTCAGTTCTCAAACTGCCACATCCTCCAGCAGCAGTTTGTGAATTCGATCTGCCTCCTCTAGGATATCACCATCCAGACGATCCCATTCTACCCAATCGTAGGCAGATCCTGCGGTTTCGTATGAACCATCGGGCAGCAGGGGAGCATACATCAAAACCCGCTGATTGTTTGCATCCAGTTTATAGGTGCAGTTGTTCTTGGTGGATTTAACGAAAACCATTGGATCTCTCAGGAACAAATGTAATTTAACCCCTCACGGATCAAAGCGCAAGGGGGTGTGTGCCACTTTCACACCTGGCACATTTGCACAAGGCGATTACGAATGTCAATTAACTCCATCTCATCAATATCTGCAGAGTCTAAATCTACAGGAGCAAACTCTTCTAGATTTACACTACCATCAGCATAAATGGGAGCATGGTACAATTCATTCCCATCTTCTTGCGGAGGGCAAAGAGTGAATACACAACCGTAGTGAGGAAGAGTGAGGAAAACCATGGGGTGTTTGTGTTGAACGAAACCAACATAAACCAGATTTGGGGTACTTCAAGGCAACACTGTGCCACTACTGCAATTGGCACATCATTATATCCAGACACCAAAAAACCCTCATATTTTTGACACTTCAAAAACACGAGTTAGTGATATTCTATTCCGACCGCATTCGGCACATCGGGAAACCTATAGTTAAACCCTGTTAGCCTATTAAACTCTAACACTCAGTTCTTATATCTGTCAGATTGATTCTTGGTCCCGTAGGAGAATTCAAGAGCTGCTCTATGATATAATGATCTAAGTGCTATTATTTATATAACTTTGTGTCAATTTTTAAACTGGCACAAGACTAGAGACGAGCATAATCTTTGATGCTAGAATGAACTTCTTCATCACCTTGAAGTTCTAATAACTCTTTCCAGTCAAGATCTTCCACATCTAGATCATCATAACACATGATGTCTAATGTAACACGTACAAGGCGTTTCTGTGCGATCATGAGTGTCTCGTGCGATGTGTGAGTATTCTATCATGCATAATGCCTGTATGCAAGCGTTTCGTAATCTTGCCCATCTCGTGTGTATTCCTCTTCAAGATCCTGTGCATATGCATCGAGATCCTGCCCATAATCGTTGCTGTAAGTGTAGTCGAGATCGTAATCGTCGTACATAACTCGTAAGGGTCCTGTGAGGTACTGTATGATTATAGCACAAATCTCGACGAGATGCAAGTATGATACCTGAGATCTCGTGCGAGATTGTTGTATGTATATATGCATCTCGTGACGATTTATGCCGTTTTATGAAGATCTCGTAGTATTATGATGTCTTATGAATCTCGTGCGGATCTCGTAGTATTGTACTGTATTATGATGTCTTATGAGTCTCGTAGCGATCTCGTATGAGTCTCGTGTGGATCTCGTAACGTTTTGTGGCGCCGTGGGGGGTAAAACTTGACAAACTGCACGTTTTATGCTATGCAGGCTTAGTCCACAAGAACCAGAGGTATTATAAGGTATTAAAGGGGCATTAACAGAAGAACCAGAGGTATTATAATGTATTAAAGGGGCATTAACACAAGAACCAGAGGTATTATAATGTATTAAAGGGGCATTAACACAAGAACCAGAGGTATTATAAGATATTATAAGGTATTAAAGGGGTATTAATCAACATTATAAGAAATTAACCTAATATAAACAAATATTAACACACTATTAAAATTAACTCACACAAGTACAAGTACATTTAACCCAAATATAACCTTAATGTACTTATAATTATAAATTAGTAATAAGTACATTCAGCACTATGAACTCCCGCTACCGCATACTCAGTGAATTGGAGGATTTTGAAGATTTTAGTGGATATTCCATTGATGTATCTGGTAATCTTTGGTCTCTCAAATACAAACAACCTAAACTACGAAAACCAGTATGGACTGGACAGGGAGAATGTAGTTACCTGGCCTGTAGATTACGTGATGATAATGGAAAGGCAAAAACACTCTACATTCATAAACTTGTTGCTCTTGCATTCCTTCCTTGTGATGATCCTTCCCGTAGAGTATCTCATAAGAATAGAAACAGATCAGATAATTGTTTAGATAACCTAGAATGGATTGCGAATAAACCAGACAAGAAACAAGCACTCAATTACATACTACACGAATCACTGGTTGATAAGATATTGCAGGTACATATCGCAGCACAGAAGAAAGGAATTAAAGTCGGTGATTCATATACATTCACCACACAGATGGTAGAGAATGCAATTGATTCTTACATTATGCAATATGGTCTACGAAAGGTGATGGTATGATTCACCACTTACGCACAGGACATACGGCAGCACTATAAGATGTCTTATCTTCTAGAAAACAACCACACTCTGTACATCTAACCTGTTCTTCGTGATAGTATTCACATCCCTTACATATGTCCATTCTTTGTTGTTGAACTTCATCAGATGCAAAGATTTGATTACCCTTCACTGCATCCATAATTACATCTTGAATAAGTTTTGTCAGATTTTGTGCCTGATCTGAAAAGGAAGGAAATTCGCTCATTTTACCACTTTTGTAATGGGCATGTTGCCACTGTTAATTTAACTTTGTGCTCTAGAAAGCAACCACACTCTCTACATCTCTTCTGTACATAATTATATGAATCGCACGACTGACAAATACTCATTCTTTCATTTTGTATCTGTTCGGATATGAATAGATCTTCATCACTGGCAACAGCATCTTTAATTGTATGAATTAAGTTGCTTGCCTGTTGAAATACAGATGGAAATTTATCTTGATTCATATTGTTCTAGAAACTGATCCATACGTTCTTCCCATTGTGTTTTATCATATCCCCACTTATCAATTGGGCATTTTTCGGCAACGTATTGAATTTTCTGTGTAAGAGCACATCCACACTCCCCACAGATATTCCCGTCTGGTTTATAGAACTTACATCCACCGCAGATCTTCATTCTTTCTTCCTTTACCTCATCACCACAGAGTACAATGGCACCAGGATCACCATGAACAAGCAGATTTAGAAAATCCCAAACCGCATCATAGAATGTTTTCTTTTCAATCATAATTTATACCTAGAAAAACTTCATTATAATACAAATTAAAAAATAAGTCAAGAAGAAACAAGTTCTCCTTTGACTGTATCAGTAGTTATCGTGCCAGTTGTTCTAAAAGTACCAGTAATTGCAGGACCTGCACTACCACCAGTTCCGGCACTGGTAGTATTTCCTCCAGGATCTCCCCAGTCACCACCATTTCCACCTGCTTCACCTTTTTGACCGCAAGTATAATATCCAGTAAGAGATGTTTGGCGACCACTTATTACTGGGCACGTTGGGCAAGTTCCCTCTGTTGAACCTCCTCCATTTGTTCTGGCCTGATCATATCCTTGCCCATTACCACCAGGACTACCAGCACCACCAGTAGGGAATGTGGCATTTCCAGTATAACTACACCGAGCATTTCGTTGAGTACCATCACAAAAAGCCTTAGGCCAACCCCATCTATAAGAACAACATCCTCCATTCCAATCAGTCTGACTGAATCCATAATCACAACCAATTCTGTCTCTGCAGTTACTTGTTTCATATGTAAGAGTACATGCACCATCGGAAACTGTGCCGGATGCACCATTTGCACCAGATTCTCCACCTCCTCCTCCACCATAAATTTTTCCACTGCCACCAACATTTACGGTAACTTTACTAGTAGTCTGAATCTTCAGTGCAGTGCCACCAGGTTGGCCACTGGCAATTTCTGCAGATGTTTGTGAAGCAGGAGTATAAAGATTTTGTGTAATCCCATTCGTATATAATAGTGCATAACCCTGTGGTATTGTAACTGCAAGTCTACCAGATCCAGTAGTGGTCGGTCCATTATCAATCATTCTAACGGTTGATACACGTTCCCCATTATTTAATGTGCTATTATCACTTTTTCGTAGGGAATTTATGGAAGTAATTGAAATTGCATAATTTCCGGCAACTACTGGTAAATCAAAATTAACATCATAATTTGCCTGTGAATATCCTAGATTAATTCTTGTACCTGATACAGTTTGAATTTGAATATTGTGACCTGTAGCACCAGATTGAGAATTTAATGTAATATTGCTAAATGGATATCCATTGCTGCTAGCATAACGTCCAACATCTCTAACTTGTAGAGACACTCTCACCGTTGCAGTTCCTGCACCAGTACATTCAAGATAAAGTTGTCCGCCAATATAATAAAACTGTGCAGAAATTTCTGATCGTATGGGCACACCTTGAGCAGTAAGAGTACCACCAAGACCACCATATCCATAAATTGCTCCAGTCACATCAATTAAGACATTATATGATGGTACTCCTGGTGCTAGTTGTGCCGCTGGTTGAGAAGTACTTTTTGATCCACAAGTTCCAGTAATTTTAACTGTTTTTGGAATATTTCGACTTAAATTTCCGTTCCATTGAATACCAGTTCCATCTCCGGCATCATACAACCCCATTCTGAATCCAGGTAGTGCAGTATTTGCCGTATTATTATCTGTTCCACTTTGAGTTGCCTCATAGTATTTTACCGAACCACGAAAAGCTTCGGCACTCCAATCTGTTTCTACGTCCACCGGTAATAGTGGAATGGCAAGATTTTCAGTTGCGTCTGGAACAATCGGAGATGTGCTGACAATAGATTCGTCCCTATAAAGATCAGATGCCCTGATTGTTCCAGAAGTTTGTCTAAAAGTATCTCTTAAAGAACTAAATTTAATTGGCCCACTAGTAAAATAAAAAGGACTTGTGATTGAAACCGACATTATTACAATCTTATTTTTTTATTATTTAGATTATAATCATAAAAAAATCACTCATTATCATAATCGGTTAGAATAAGATTGAATGAAATCGTAATTCTGGGATAATCTTCAGTTTTTGGTGATGCCTGCACAAAATGATCCAAATAACTTGGAAACATAATAAAATCACCTTCTTTTATATTTGGTCTATGCCTACCATTATAATTTAATGAATTTATTTGAGGTGAAGGAATCTTTACTTGATAGGATGGATCTACAAAAGTAACGGGATGATGTCGTTTCTCATCAAATGACAGATAATGAATGCACGAAAAATGGGGATTAACTAAACTGGGACTAATATGGCAATGTTGTTCTTGATAATCACCATCAATGTAACAATTAAACCATGGAGAATCTACATTACCAGCCCATGATTTATTCATAAACCGATCAATATATGGAGAATAAAATTGTTTTAAATATTGCAGTCCATCTTTGAAAACTTCAAGATTTAGTTTATCATTTGAATATGATGTGTGCATTTTATTTGTTGTCCAATCGGAAGGAGATCCAATATGATTCTTCCGATAAGATTCAACAATTGCATTCATATACATTTTCTTCAAATCTTCATTTTTTTCAATTGAAGTTTGATGATAATAAGTTGGGAATATTTGATGTAACATAATTTTTTACAAATTAAATACTGGCAAAATTTGAATTTCTTTACATCCTTGAGTCTTTACCATCTGCTCCCAGAGTCCGGCATCTTCAATCTTATAAAATGTTACCACTTGTCTTGAATACTTTTTCTTTTTTGGTTTGAGGTAAGTTACCTGGTACTTCATTGTGAATGTAGATTTCAATAGGTTGATTATCGTTCCAGTGCTTTATAACACCAGCAACGATGAAACAGTTAGTGATTAGATAAGTCAGAAAGATAAAGGTGCGAATCATGGATATTTTATCAGACTCACGATCACATTTGGATGCTTTCTCACCCAATGCTTTTGACCACCATCTCCATGCTGTCTTATGTTTCATTGTTAGATTTTGGTTTTGTTTTTTGATAGAATTCTTCTAGGTAAATTCTTGCATCTTCTTCAGAAATTTGATCATGTTTTGGAGCAATCGGATAACCCAACTGTATCAACCAACCATACCAAGCAACGATATTAAAAATACGTGTAGTATTGTTAAAATTTCCGGTATCATTGCTATAATCATCATAAGGAAGAAAATTAACACGCGATGTCATCTGATCTGCATAAAACTGATGAGATTCGTTAATTACGTGTTTGTTTCTTACATAATCCCAAAATTTTCCTTTCTTTTGACTATTATAATAATGCATATTTAAAAAGTCAACACAGGTTTCAAACTGAAACTTCATAAAACTATTATATCCATCAATAATAGATGGATGATAAGACCTACCTGAAATGCTTTCATAGAGACATTGAATACCTGCAGTAATAAGTGCAATTCCGGTACTTTCCAATGGTTCAATAAATCCGGCGGATAGTCCAATACAAACTACATTTTTATTCCAAATATTTTTATTATAATTGGGAGTCCAGTCCAGAACTTTCAATTGATCGGGAGTGATTCTTGAATTCCAATATTTGCAAAAATATTCTTTAGCTTCTTCAATTGGAGTAATATCACGATTAAAAACCAAACCAGTTCCTAATCTTGATTGTACTGGTATTTTCCAAGTCCACCCATGTTCAACCGTTTCGCAGGTTACATAGGGATCTAATTCAGTTTTTTCGGCATCATATTGAACATGTCCAGCAACGGCAGTATCGCAGAACAATTTATCTTTCAAACAAACAATGTCCGAATTGGAACTCAACAATCGTTTAAATCCGGTGCAGTCCAAATACAGATCACCAGAAATCTTTTCTCCATTTTCAAGAATTAGTTCTTGAATTGAATCATCATCGTTTCTAATAATTTCCTTTACTTCTGATTTGATGTGCTCAACACAATTGGGTTTTGCAATTTTCTTTTTAAAAAATTCAACAAGAAGATTGCAATCTATATGATAACCATAAACGCCAAAATTATGATTAACTTCCTTATTCAAGGACAATTCATATAGCGCAGACCCATATTTTTTAAAATCCAAATCTTGGCATTTGGACCACAAATTAACTTGACTACTATTAGTTGCTCCAAATCTTCCCTCTAAAAATGGATACCAAATGTCTTGATCATCCCGATTCCAATTTTTAAATAAAATACCTGCTTTATAAACTCCATCAACTTCTGGCATCCATTCTGAAACTGAAAACCCACATCTACGCATAATTTCTCCGAAGTTGACCAAAGTTGCTTCACCAACTCCAACCCTTTCGCTTGTCTCTTTATCAATTAAAACGACATTAAACTTTTTACAAAAATGGGCAGCAGCAAACCATCCTGATGTTCCTCCACCAACAATTATAATTCTATCAACTTTTTTCATTTTTCTGATTGCTTAAGTAATTGAACTTCTTTCCACTGTGAGGGATAGACTAATATGCAGACATCTTTTGATCTATGTTCGGATTGTCCTAAACAGATCGTAATGTACTTCTCACACATAAAATCAACAAAACCAACATGATCTTTATACTTAACATTCAATCCCGAATAGAACGTAGTCATAAAATCTCTTTTTGAATACCTGTTCTATTTAAGGACAAATCAAGTTGTAAATGAGTCAACAATACGGGAAGTTTCATCAGTTGCAAGAGCAAACTTTCGGGCATTTAGAATGTTCTCTTTCAGACGTGAATAATGGTGCTCATAGAAGTTGCTGTCATCATCATCAGTGATAAGATCAAAACATTCATCATCAGTCTGTGCAATCACATTCCAAATGCCACCATACTCGGAAGAAGGAAAGGGAACGTAGTGATCAACAATATACAAATAGGTCATTTCTTGTGCTTAATTACTCCTTAATTTTACTTGATTGTGTGAGATTTGTCAACTGTCGTTGCAGTTCATAGATTACAGGTGAGAGATGAGATGTAAAAAACGATTCATACTCATTACCATTCATCAGTTTGATGATACCTTCCACCTGAGAGAGTGCTAGAATGATTTTAGTTCTTTGATTCATTTCCAAACCTCTCTCCATACTTCAACCCAGTGCCCGCATTTGTTACAGTGACGAGTACCATGAATTTCATCACACACATCTGCGGTTTGGTATGTTCCCTTACCACATACCTCACAATCTTTACCGTCCATATTCACTTCATCATAAAGAGTGAGTTGCTGTTCAGGATTCATCACATGAACTCTGCCATGTAATAATCAACAGTCACTTCCAGTTCTGCCGCCTTTGCCTCAATCTCTTGTTCTTGAATACGCTTTGCTTCGGCACGATGATTTCCATAAACCATACGACCTTCGTAGTAAAGTTCTTCCGCTTCAAAATGTTTCATAAAATCATCAAATGCCTCAATAAATTCTTGTAGATCGTGGTTGTTCATTAGTGTGCTCCGATAACTTTTGGTAGTCCCATAATAATCAAAAAAGTCAGAAGTGCAACCACATCCCAACACTTGTTCCGAATCATATAAGGAAGTGCCAGAACATTCCCAATCATATACAATTTTGCACCCATTGCCGTATCATGATACAGTGTAATAT
>Ga0209500_10000240_pt1 | contig 50011 bp, 34 predicted proteins | sample S_140212_EF_Meta_FD_187323 | JGI IMG/M metagenome (GOLD analysis project Ga0209500, IMG submission 187323) | Freshwater microbial communities from Lake Simoncouche, Canada to study carbon cycling - S_140212_EF_MetaG (SPAdes) (version 2) | ecosystem: Environmental > Aquatic > Freshwater > Lake ... | reverse complement strand
CGAAGATCCGCATCGGGCCATCGAGTTTCGGTCCATGCTTCTTCATGATCCCCTCGATGAAACGCGTCTCCTTCGGCGTATAGTCGGCATAAACCATGTCGTAATACAACGGGGAGTCGTACCACGCCGTGGCGGAATTCTCAGAAGACTTACTCATCGTCGGAATTTAAATGGAATTAACCGACATGATGAGCTGCTTTGCAGCAGTTCACCATGCCAGCAGAACCCCTTGCCGCTTACTGATAAATCTCCCCGCCCTTTTCGCGGAATTCCTTGGACTTCTCTTCCATGCCCTTGGCCAGCGCCTCGGCTTCGGAGACGCCTTGGGCGTCGGCGAACTTACGGATGTCGTCCGAGATGCGCATCGAACAGAAGTTCGGTCCACACATGGAGCAGAAGTGCGCGGTCTTGGCGGACTCCTGCGGCAGGGTCTCGTCGTGGTATTCCTGGGCGCGCTCGGGATCGAGGGCCAAGGCGAACTGGTCAGGCCAGCGGAACTCGAAGCGGGCCTTGGACAGTGCGTTATCACGAATCTGCGCGGCGGGATGGCCCTTGGCGAGGTCAGCCGCGTGGGCGGCGATCTTGTAGGCGATGACGCCTTCACGGACGTCGTTCTTATTCGGCAGACCGAGGTGTTCCTTCGGCGTGACGTAGCAAAGCATCGCGGTGCCGTACCAACCGATCATCGCGGCGCCGATGGCGGACGTGATATGGTCGTAGCCCGGAGCGATATCAGTCGTGAGGGGTCCCAGCGTGTAGAACGGCGCTTCGTGGCACCACTCCAGCTGCTTATCCATGTTCTCCTTGATCATGTGCATCGGCACGTGGCCGGGGCCTTCATTCATGACCTGCACGCCACGATCCCAGGCGCGGGTGGTGAGTTCGCCCTGCGTCTTCAGTTCGGCGAACTGAGCGTCGTCATTGGCATCGGCGATCGAACCGGGACGGAGTCCGTCGCCGATCGAGAAACTGACGTCGTAGGCGGCCATGATGTCGCAGATGTCGTCCCAATGCGTGTAGAGGAAGTTCTCCTTGTGGTGCGAGAGGCACCACTTCGCCATGATCGAGCCACCACGCGAGACGATGCCGGTGACACGACGGGCGGTCATCGGGATATAGGCCAGGCGAACGCCGGCGTGGATGGTGAAATAATCGACGCCCTGCTCGGCCTGTTCAATGAGCGTGTCGCGGAAGATTTCCCAGGTCAGATCTTCGGCGCGACCGTTGACCTTTTCGAGAGCCTGGTAGATTGGCACCGTGCCGACGGGCACCGGGCAATTACGCAGGATCCACTCGCGGGTCTGGTGGATGTTCTTACCCGTGGAAAGATCCATGAGCGTATCGCCTCCCCACTTGATGGACCAGCGCATCTTCTCGACCTCTTCCTCGATGGACGAAGCCACGGCGGAGTTGCCGATGTTGGTGTTGATCTTCACCAGGAAGTTACGGCCGATGATCATCGGCTCGAGCTCAGGGTGATTGATGTTGGCCGGAATGATGGCGCGGCCGCGGGCCACCTCGGAACGGACGAACTCCGGAGTAATGACCTTCGGAATGGCGGCGCCGAAGGACTCGCCCTTGTGCTGGAAGGTCAGGTCATGGCGTCGGGGCGATTCCGGCTGATTGGTCGCGAGACGCATGTTCTCGCGGATCGCGATGTACTCCATCTCGGGCGTGATGATGCCCTGTTTGGCGTAAGCCAGCTGGGTCGGGCGCTGCCCGGGCTTACCCTTATAGACCTTACGGTCGGCACGGTCGAACTGGACCAGGCGGTTGCGAGAGGTCGCACGCTGGGCGGTCTCGGCATGCTTCCACGAAAGGTAACCATCGTCTTCGGGCTTCAGCTCGCGACCAGGTACCGCTTCGACGTCGCTGCGTTCGAGGATCCAAGAGGAGCGAATAGCCGGCAGGCCCTTCTCGACGTCGCCATGGAAGGCTGGATCGCCCCAAGGACCAGACGTATCATAGATACGGACTGGCTCATTGGCGGACTTGGCGCCATCGGGGCGGGAAGTATCGGCCAGCTTCACCTCGCGCATCGGCACAAGGATGTCAGGGCGCGAGCCCGGCACATAGACGCGGTTCGAGTTCGGGAAGGTGGTGGGCTTATTGTCGGAGACCATGGGAAATAGAGGATAGGAGGAAAAGAGGACCGGAGATCCGGAGGAAAGGCTGTCCGCGCGGACCTGTAAGGTTCGCGGAAACGGGGATGTTATGGGCTGCACAATCCGCTTCCTACGGCGCCGAAGCGCATCAGGTACGAGGGTTCGAGGCCAAGCCTCATCTCAGTCCGGTCACGGACTCCCCTGGGAAAGACTAGGAAGGAACGTCCTTATGAAGGTGGAAAGTCCCCAAGTAGCAAGTGGCAACCCCTACGCTAGGTACGGACAACCCGCCAAAAGGAAGGGCCCGACACACGTCGGGCCCTGGTTGGCATCACTGACAACCGGAAATTAGCGATTCATCGACAGCTGGGCGCGGAGATACTCGACCGTGCGGCGCACGTTCGTGTCCACTTCCATCTGGTTCACGACCGTCTTGCGGGCGTGGATGACCGTACCGTGATCGCGACCGCCGAAAGCCTGGCCGATCGACACGAGGGACATGCCGGTGAGCTGGGTGGCGAGGTACATGGCGACCTGACGGGGGAAAGCGATATTCTGCATGCGACGCTTGGACGTCATGTCCGACATCTGGATGCGATAGTGCTCGGCAACCTTACGCTGGATGACTTCGGCCGTGAGGGTGTGGCTGGCTTCCTCGACAAGGATGTCATGGAGCAGCTTTTCGACCTGGGCGAGTTCGAGGGGCTTACGGGTCATGCCGGTCAGACCGACGATACGGGTGACGGCGCCTTCGAGATTACGGACGTTGCGGGCGATGCGGGAGGCGATGAACTCGGCGATCTCGGGCTGGAGGTCGAGACCACGGGCAGCGGCCTTCTTGCGAAGAATGGCGATGCGGGTCTCGAGGCCGGGGGCCTGAATGGAAGCGACCATGCCCCACTGGAAGCGGGAGACCAGACGTTCCTGGAGCTTGGCGATCTCGGAAGCTGGGCGATCGCTCGTGAGGACCACCTGCTTATGGTTGTTATGCAGCTCGTTGAATGTGTGGAAGAACTCGTCCTGGGTGGATTCCTTGCCAGCGAGGAAATGAATGTCGTCGATCAGGAGCAGGTCGAGTTCGCGGTAACGGCGACGGAACGCGGCGACGCTGCCAGTCTGGAGGGCCTGGATGAAATCGTTGGTGAAGGTCTCAGACGAGATGTAAGCGATGCGGGCCTGCGGGTTGGCGGCGTAGACCGAGTGGGCGATCGCGTGCATCAGGTGAGTCTTACCGAGACCGGTCGGACCGTGGATGAAGAGCGGGTTGTAATAGTGGCCGGGTTCCTTGGCGACGGCGAGCGAAGCGCCATGGGCCATCTCGTTTTCCGGACCGACGATGAAATTATCAAACGTGTTGGTCGCCTTGATTGCCGGAGCCGGCGAAGCGGTGGCGGCTTGGCGCGAAGAACGCGCGACTGGAGCGGGCGCCGGAGCGGCTTCACGCGAAGCGTCGACCGAAGCGGTCAGACGGAAGTCCATGTTGCGTCCGGCGACGAGCGTGAGCTGACGACGGAGCATCTCGGCATAGTTGCTATTCACCCAGGCTTCAGTGAGCACCGACGGAGCTTCCAGCACGAGGACCTTACCCTCGATGATACTCAGAGGTTGCAGAGAAGAGATCCAGGTTTCGAAGTCGGCGCGAGGGAGGGCGTTACGGAGTTCGCTTTTTGCGGTCTCCCAAAGGGATAGGTGGCTGACGGAAGGGGACATGAGAAAGGGGGAGGGTTGAGAAAGGTTGTTCACAGGCTCTTTGGAAGCCCGAAAGTGAGGTATTTTTGGAAAAGGGATGATTATAAAACGACCTTAAGGTTTTGACTGGTTACCAGCCGAACGGGTGATCGGCGGCAGGTGCAGCATAAGTCGTTGTTGAGCTGGCGTTTGAGAGGTTAAAAATTGGTTTCCTCCGTTTAGCGTCCGGCGGTGGGGCCGGTGTCGATCCGTGGGGGGCGAATCGGGTGGTATTTGTGAACGGGCGGTGACGGGGGACAAGAGCAAGCCCTGCACAGGTTATTAACAGGACCCCTGTAGATAAGAAAATGAGGTTTCTGTTGCACGTCCGTCACACCGTCACCGTCACCTTGCGAATAGGGGTTTTAATTCACTTCACCGATTCTGCGAGGTGCTCGTCGCGGAGCCGTCGGAGGTCGTCCAAGGTCAGGCAGTGGCGGAGACGGTCGCGCAGTTTTCGAGATCCGGGGAGCCCATGCGTCAGCGGATGCATGCGATCGAGCATCCAACGGACATCGCGCGTACCTAGACGCGAGGCATGCACCTCAATCGTGAGCTCGGCCAAGCGAATCATGCAATCCCAGCGCTGTTGCATGCCGATTTCAGCCGCGGGGCCTTCCCTGCCCTCCATCGCTGCCTTAATCTGGGCAAAAATCCAAGGGTTACCCAGTGCGGCTCGGCCGACCATCAATCCGGAGACCCCAGTCTCCCGACGTCGAAGCAGCGCCGAAGCCCCGTCTTTCACGTCACCATTACCGATGACAGGGATATCGACCGCCGCAGCTACCTGAGCAATCCAGCCCCAATGGGCTTCGCCGGAGTATCCCTGCTCCTTCGTACGGCCGTGGACTGCCAAGGCCTCGACACCGAGTTCCTGCAGGCGGCCAGCGACCTCAACAGCCACGATGGTGGCGTGATCCCAGCCGAGTCTCATCTTGGCGGTGAGCGGCACGTCCGGAATCGCATCCTTCACCGCCTTAACGAGATCATAGAGCAATGGCGTGCATCGCAGGAGCCCCGAGCCAGCGTTCTGTTCGATGACCTTATGGGCCGGGCAACCGAAATTAAGGTCCAAAAAATCAGGCTTCATTCGATCACATACCAGACGGGCGGCCTTGGCCATGGACGCAGGCGTGGCGCCGAAGATCTGCACGCCCATCGGACGCTGGCCTTCGGTGAAATCCACCATCTCCCAGGCCTTGGCGTTATCCCGGATCAGCGCCTCGGACTGCACGAACTCCGTAACCATCACGTCAGCGCCTTGCTCTTTGCAAAGCTGACGGAAGGCCACATCGGTGTGGCGAGCCATCGGCGCGAGGTAGAGCGGGAACTTGCCCGGGCCGAACCACGGTAGGCGTGGCGCAACCTTGCTCACGGACGTCCGTCCTTCTTCTTCAGGCATGCCTTGAGCTCGCGCCAGCGGGCGAGCCGTTCGGCAATCTGCGGCTCGGCGCCAGCATCACCCGGATGATAAAGCGAAAGCGGCCGGCTGAGATATTCCTGCCCACTGATGGCCTCCGGATAATCGTGGCTGTAACGATAGGTGCCGCCGTTCCCGAGGCTCTTGTTCACGCTGTTGTGAGCATCCTTCAGGTGCAGAGGCACCTCCTGACGAGGCATATTGCGTACCGCATCCTTGGCCTCGGAAATCGCCACGGTGGTGCTATTGCTCTTCGGCGAGAGCGCCAAGAAGAGCGTCGCATGGGCGAGCGCGTATTCGCACTCGGGCATGCCAACCATCTCGCAGGCTTGGAAGGCCGCGGTGGCCACGCCTAGGGCGCGGGAATCTGCCAGGCCAACATCCTCGGAGGCGCAGATAACAAGGCGCCGGGCGATGAAGCGGGGCTCCTCCCCTCCTTCGAGCATGAGGAAAAGCCAATACAAGGCCGCATCGGGATCGCCGCCGCGGACGGATTTGATGAAAGCCGAAGCGGTATCGTAATGATCGTCGCCACCGTCGTCGTACCGGATCCGACGCTCGCGGGCAAAGGAAGCCACGGCTTCGTCGGTCACGCTGCCGAGCGCAGGAGCGGAGAGCACCAAGGTCTCAAGGCAGTTCAACGCGCGACGCAGATCACCCGAAGCCATCTCGGCGACCTGTTGGAGGACTTTCTCCGCGGCCTTGACGCCGAGGGCACCGAGGCCTCGCTCCTTGTCCGCGAGCGCCGTCCCCAGGAAGGTGGCGATTTCCGGAGGCGACAACGGATCGAGGCGGAAGAGGTGACTGCGACTGAGTAGTGCGGGGACGACATACAGTCCAGGATTATGGGTCGTGCATCCGATAAGGCGCACCACGCCGGCTTCCACGTCAGGGAGCAAGAGATCCTGCTGGGCCTTATTGAACCGATGAATCTCGTCGACCACTAGGACGGTCTTACGCGAAGGCTGGCGGCGGGCGTCGGCCAGAATTTCGCGCAGCTCCGGGGTACCGGAAAGCACGGCGTTGACGCGGACGACGTACGACTGCGTCTCGGCGGCGATAACCTCGGCCAAGGTGGTCTTGCCGCATCCGGGTGGGCCGTAGAAAAGCAGCGAGCCAAAGTTGTCGGCCTTGATCAGGCGTGGAAGCAACGCCTCAGGGCCCAGCAGCCCTGCGTGCCCAACGACCTCCGCGAGGTTTCGAGGGCGCATCCGCGAAGCCAACGGACGGCGACGCTCCGGAATGGAGTCAGGCACCCCCTGACCTAAGCCAGGCAGGGCGTCATCCGACCCAAGGCGCCGTTCAGCCACGACTTACTTCTCTTCCGCGAAGGGCACCAGGTGGCAATAGGGCTTCTTGCCCCGCAGCTGGTAATACTTCTGGTGATATTCTTCCGCGCGCCAGAATTTCGGAGCAGGCTCAATCTGGGTGGCAATCGGACGGCTGAAGGTCTTGGCGAGCGTCAGGCCGATTTTCACGTCATCAGCGACCTTCTGCTGCTCGGGAGAATGCGTGAAGATGACGGAGCGATATTGATCGCCGACATCCGGACCCTGGCGATTGACCTGCGTCGGGTTGTGCATCTTGAAGAAATACTCGACCAGCGTGCGGTAGGAGACCTTGGCCGGGTCGAAGGTCACCTCGATGACTTCGGCATGCCCGGTACCCTTGGCGCAGATATCCTCATAGGTCGGATTCAAGGTCTTGCCGCCAGCGTAACCGCTCTCGGCCGAAAGGACGCCGGGAATCTTGGCATATTGGTATTCGACGCCCCAGAAGCAGCCGGCCCCGAAGGTGGCTTTCTCGAGTTTGGGAGGAGTGGTCATGGTCTTTTCAGTGGAAGGCTTGAGGTCGGCAGCCAGCAGCAGGCCGCAAGCGGCGCAGGCGATGAGGCCGGACTTTAGGAGGGTGGTCAGCTTGTTCATGGCAGGAGATCTGCGAGATTGGCTGATTCCCCGACCGAAGCAAGGTGGGACAAACCTTAGGAGACGACTCCGCGCAAGGCCTCGGCCAAGGCATCCAGCGGGTGCGGCTCGCGGGTCAGGCCGCGTTCCGGGGTCAGGTAGAAGGTATCAATCGCGAAACCCTGCTCGGTCGCGATATTCGCGAAGGTGATGGCGTAGCCAGCCTCGCGGATAGTTCGGCCCACTCGGAAGAGCAGGCCCAACCGGTCGTTACACTGAATCTCGATGACTGTGCGGGTCAGGTCGACCTCGTAATAGACCTCCACCTTCGCCGCGAGCGGGACGAAAGCCTTTCGGCGCGGGGCGGTCATCAGGGCGCGCTGCTCCTCGGCGGCCACGTCTTCCACGAGATCGGTACCCTCGAGTAATGACTTAGCTAAGGCTGCGGTGAAACGCTCCTTGGAGGCGGCTTCCTTACCCACGGGCAACACGACCTTAAAGAAGTCGATGGCGACGTCATCGTCGCGCGAAAAGGCACGGCAGGAAATAATATTGATTCCCGCAACGGCGAAGGCTCCGGCCATGCGGCTAAAGAGACCGGCACGATCCCAGGTCACGACAGTGACAAGTGACTGACCAGAACCAATGTCGTCATGCCATTCCACGATTGGGCGCAAGGAGACCTCGGCATCGGCCTCGGAAACGGAGGCGATGAGGCGATGAATCATCCGCAGGTGGTGGGCAGCATCCTCGGCGGCCGCATGTAAATAATACCCCCGAGGCATGGTGGTGAAATGAGCCTCGACCTCGTCGGCCGGAATCTCGACGCCTAGAAGTGCCGCCGTAGCGGCGCAAAGCGAAGTAATCACGGCAACATGGTCGCTCTCCTCCTCCCCGGCGAGCTTGGCAAGCGTGCGGCGGTACAATGACCAATGCTGGCCGTCCTTAAAATCTGTCCAGAGGTCAGGCGAGGTCGCACGAGCGTCGCAACGGGTGTGCACAAACAAGCTACGCAGCACCTGCTCATCGCCCATCAGGCGGGCGAAACGTTCAATATTGGCGGGGTCATCGATGTCATGACGCTGCCAATAGAGACCCATCACGAGGTGATGACGAATGACGCCAGCTGCGATTTCACGCTCACGTGCGTCGAAGCCGAGGCGCTCCAGGATCTTGTCGGCGATCGGGACGCCGCGTTCAGCGTGGCCTTCGATGCCGCCTGACTTCGCAATGTCGTGGAGGAACAGAATCGCGTAAAGCAGCGAAGGGGCCTCGGAGCCGAGGACGACGGTGCGGTAACGCTGATCAACGTCTGCCTCGCCGGCGTAGATTGTATCCAGCTCCATCAGGCAGCGCAGCGTATGCACGTCCGCCGTCCAGCGGTGATAGAACTCGAACTGCACGAGGCAATGCAGGCCGGCGAACTCCGGCACGAGACGGTAAAGCAGCCCGTGCTCGCGCAGGGCGTTGAGCGTAGCGTAGACCCGTCCGCCCTCGGTGAGCATCGCGCGGAGGGCGCTGCTAGCTTCTTCGGACGCGGCGAGCTGAGGCGTCAATAGGTGAGCTCGCTCACGGACGAGTAACGAGAGGGCACGATCAGGCCGAGCCTCGTGGATCTGGCAGATCCGGAACAAGCGGACAAGGCGGCCGGGGTCTTCTTCGAACACCAGGCGATGCTCCGCGGTCACGGTACCACCCGGCACGACGCGTAAGCCGTCCATGATGAACGGGGCGCCCCACCCTTCGGGCTCGGGCTCGCCCATGACCGCGCCTTCTACAATCTCCGCGCAGCGTCGGACGTGATCGGCGGCGTCGAAATACTCGCGCATCATCCCGCCGATGCGTTCGGTGAGCGTTCCACGATAGCCGAGGCCTTGGGACATCGTATCCTGGCGCTCCAGCGAAAGCTGTTCCGTCGGCCTGGTGACCTGGAAATGCAGTTCACAACGTAAGCGAAGCAACACCCGCTTGGCCTCCTCGAATTTCTGCAGATCAACCGAAGGCAGAAAGCCGGAAGCCGCCAAGCCAGCCGGCCCGACGCCGTTGCGCGCCGTCCGCGCGATCCAGATGCATCCTTGGACGTCGCGGAGGGCGCCGACGCCGTTCTTGAGGTCAGGCTCCTGGAGGTACGCGCTGCCACCAGCCTTCTCGCGACGCTTACGCTGCGATTCCACGATGGCGCGGGCAAACGGCTTCCAGGCTTGCCCCGAAAGTAAGGCGGCGGTCTTGGCTTCGAGCTGGGCGTAGAGCTCGGCCGACCCGCACAGGTGGCGCGTCTCGAGCAGAGCGACATGCAGATGCAAGTCGTCCTTAGCATAGTTGGTCGATTCCGTCACCGTGCGGACGGATTGACCCACCTTGAGGCCGAGGTCCCACAACGGATAGAGGATGGATTCGACGAGCGCCTTCGTGGCGGCAGAATGCCGGGGAACGAGCACGAGTAGGTCTACGTCGCTGAGCGGACAAAGCTCGGCGCGACCGTAACCGCCCGTAGCGACAAGACTGATCGCAGAAGCCGCGGGGCCCGCCTTCAGGAAGAGCGCGTCAAAAAGGATGTCGATCGCGTCGGACCGGAGCTTCGCGACCTCGCCGCCGAGGACGCCGGCACGGTGGGCCGCCAGCTGTATCTCGCGGGCTTCGGCCAGGAACACCTTGGCGCGCGGCACGAACTCCCCCTCCAAGGCGGCCTGACCGGCCAGACCATGCTGCAACGCGGCACGGCGGAGCAGGACGGAGGAGGACTCGTATTCGGGCGACATGCGACAGCGGGAACGTGACGGGAAAGGGCGATTCCTTCAAGGGCGATTGCCAACGTGAACCTTCCGTCCTTAATAGCACCATGGACAACTGGTTCAGCACCCTCAAGGCCGCCCTCCAATCGATGTCGGACGTCGAGGCGATGATCAAAATTGGCGGCCTCCCCGTGATGACGCTCATCGTCTTCGCCGAGACCGGCCTGCTGTTCGGCTTCTTCCTACCGGGAGACTCCATGATCGTGGTCGCTGGAATCTTGACCATCGCCAACGGCGATCGGCCCGCCCTGCTCGACCCCTGGAGCCTCTTCTTCGCCCTCACTATTGCCGCTATCATCGGCAATGAGCTTGGCCGATGGCTGGGCGCGAAGTTCGGCGAACGCGTCGAGAAGTGGGAAGATGGCTGGCTTTACAAGCGCCGCTATCTTGCCGCCGCCCGCAGCTATTATGCCGAAAAAGGAGCGGCCTCCCTCGTCATGGCCCGCTTCATTCCGGTCATCCGCACCTTCGTCCCGTTCGTTGCCGGCATGGGCAAGATGCCTCCCGGTCGCTTCTTCATCTGGAACGTCGCCGGGGCGGTCATCTGGATTGGCTCACTCGTCCTGCTCGGCCATCTCATCGGGAATACCCCGCTGGCGAAGAACCTTGGGCTCGTGACCATCGGTGTAATCTTCGTGTCCTTCCTGCCCGTGCTAATCAAGGCGGGTCAGGCTTGGCTCACTTCCCGACGGGAAACCAGAACTTGAACGTCGTGCCGGCGGGTCCCGTGGATTCGACGATGATGTCGCCGCGGTGGTCGCGCATGATGCGTTTCACGATGGCGAGCCCGAGGCCAGTACCGTCTTCGCGGCTGGTGAAGAAGGAGTCGAAGATCTTAGGCAAGATTTCCTGAGGGATACCCGTGCCGGTGTCGGTGATGCGGACGACGACAACCTCTCCTTGCGCGCCGGGTTCAACTCCAAGGTGCAGAGACAAAAGGCCCCCGCCGGTCATGGCCTGCACGCCGTTCATCATCAGATTGAGGAAGACCTGCTGAATCTGGCCGGGATGCCCCTCGACGGCCGGTATAATCTGGTCGCCATGGATTTCGACCTTCACGCCGAGCTGTTGTAATTTGAGCCGGAGCAGAAGGACGGCGTTCTCGGTCGCCTTGCGCAGGTCGACGACGCGGAACGCTCCCGACTGAGCCTTGCTCATACCCAACACCCGTGAGACGACGCCCTCCATGTGGGCAATCTTCTCACGCATGACGCCGAGATCTTCCATCTTGGGGTCATCGGGAGCCATGCCTTGTGAAAGCGTGTCGGAAAGCAGCTTCATCACCGTCAGGGGATTGCGAATCTCATGGGCGACCTCAGCCGAAAGTAGCCCGAGGGCGGTGAGGCGTTCGCTGCGGCGCAGGCCTTCTTCGACGGTGAAGACCTTGGCGTACAGTCGGGCATTCTGGATCGAGGAGGCTCCGAAGGAGGAAAGCGCCGTGACGAGGTGCTTATCGTCATCCGAGAAGCGGTACGCGCCCATCGCGACGCACATGAGTACGCCAAAGGTTTCGTCTTCGTACCGCACCGGTACGGCGAGCAGCGAAGAGGAGGCGACCGGCTCGGAGAGCCTAATGAAGAGATGCTCTTCGGTCTTACCAGCGAGTGGCACGACGACCGGACGACCGCGGCCCACGACAGTCCCAAGCGAGGTCTGATTCACTGCGATACTCGGGGCGAGCTCGCTGCCACTCAGTTCGCCGTCGAGGTGCTTGAGCAGTAAGACGTCGTCGACGATCTTATAATAGGCGCAGGCTCGAACGCCCAGCAATCCGCGGGTATGGCGGGCAAGGTCCTGCGAGATACCTGGCTCATCGCGCTCACGGGCGAGGCCCTGCGCCGCACGGACCAGCGCTTCGAGCTGGGCCGCTTTGGAACGAAGCTGGCGGAGTAACCAGATACGACCGACGGCCTTAGAGGCCTCGTTGGTCAGCAGGGCAAGGAAAGCAAGATCCTGCTCACTGAAAGCATCCAGGCGGTCGGAATCACAGTTCACCACGCCGATGACATTACCCATCAGCTCCATGGGGACGGCGAGTTCGGAGCGGATGCCTTTGCGGATCTCGACGTAGCGAGGATCCTTCGCGACATCGGGGATGCGCTGCGGCTTGGCGTAGAGCGCCACCCAGCCAGTGATGCCCTGCCCCTGGTCGATGATCTGGGTAGTCGAGTCGGGAGCCAGTCCGTTACTCACCTCGATGCGTAGCGAACCCGTGGCGGGTTCGACGAGTGCGATGGAGGCACTCGAGGCGTTCAGCGTCTGGACGATCTCCGCGAGAATGAAGTCGAGGGCCTCGCGCGGGTCTTCGGTCGAATTGACGAAGGCGCCGACGCGGTACAGGCAATCCAGCACGCGGGCGTCGCCGGGACGTTCCTGCGCTGGACGCGAGTGCGGCATGGCCTAGAGCGAGTGATCCATGTCGAGAGCCGGAGCGTCGACGGTGGTCTGCCCGATCATCACTGCAGGCACGCCGGCCACGCTGGTATGCGGGGCGACGTCCTTGAGCACCACGGAGCCCGCGCCGATTTTGGCGCCTTCGCCGATCGTGATGTTACCAAGGATTTTCGCGCCGGCACCGACGAGCACACCCGAACGGATCTTCGGGTGACGGTCGCCGCGGGCCTTACCGGTGCCACCGAGGGTGACCTCATGCAGGAAAGAGACGTTATCGGCCACGACGCTGGTCTCGCCGGCGACGAAGCCAGTGGCGTGGTCGAGCAGGATGCCGACGCCAAAGCGAGCGGCGGGATGGATATCGACGCCGAGATGCTCAGAGACGAGCGACTGCAGATGAATGGCGAGCTCCTTGCGACCGGCCTTCCAGAGCACATGCGCAAGGCGATGCATCGAGATGGCGTGGAAGCCCTTGTACCATAGATACGGAATCAGTGCATGCTCCGTCGCCGGATCGCGTTCGAGCGTAGCACGGATGTCCGCACGCATCTGCGAAAGCACTTCAGGATCAGAGGCGACGGCTTCGCCGAGGACGCGAAGGACAACCGGCAAATCCTGCCCGGTCGGCGTAATGCGTTCGGCCAGACGTTGAATGATGCCCTCGCCGAAGCTGGAACGATCCAGCACATAACGTTGAAGCATCGGCGCCAGGGCCGGTTCAGCCTTGGCCACGACGGACGCGCGGGCCTGTAGCTCCGCCCAGAGGGAAGCTTCATTGGCGCAGACCAAAGCGATGGAACGGGCGTCAGCCATAGACAGGGGATTAATTCGGGGTTTTCAGTCAATTTGGCAACCCATGAGTCAAAACCATGTGAAAACGCCTGTATTCCCCTAATTTCAATATCCTATTTTAAGCGAAGGAGTTGATAACTGTGAACTAGCCCCTACAAACACCTGCCTACACCCCCACACCCAAATGCGTATCCTCACCTCCCTCCTCGCGTGCCTCGCCGCCGTGGCGGCCTTCGCGGCCGCTGAAGTCGGCAAGGCTGCTCCTGACTTCTCTGGCAAGACCCTCGACGGCAAGACCGTCAGCCTCGCCGATCTCAAGGGCAAGACCGTCGTCCTCGAATGGTATAACCCTGGCTGCCCCGCCGTCCGTAAGTTCTACGACGCCGGCAAGATGCAGGAGTTCCAGAAAGAGGCCATCGCCTCGGGCGTAGTCTGGCTCGTCATCAACACGGGTGGTCATGAAATCAAGGAAAGCTCCACCTACTACCCTGGCACCGTGATCCAGGATTCCAACCAGAGCATCGGTCGCGCTTATGAAGCCAAGGTGACCCCGCACTGCTTCGTCATCGATGGCAAGGGCGTCCTCGTCTACAAGGGCGCGATTGATAGCATCCCCTCCACCAAGTCCGCCGACATTGAGAAGGCCACCAACTACGTCCTCGCCGCTGTCAAGGCCGTGAAGGAAGGTAAGTCGCCGGAAGTTTCGAACACCAAGCCCTACGGCTGCGGTGTGAAGTACAACAAGCTCTAAGCCGAATCACTGGCTAAGCAAAAGGGCGTCCGCAAGGACGCCCTTTTTTGTGCCCGAATTACAGGGGGCCTCAGGCTACGCCGGTCGCTTGGAGGATCTTCGCATGCACCTGGTCGTTACGCAGGTGCGGAGTGAAAAGCTGCGAGCCCGGACCATAAGCAGAGAACTCCACCATCTCGCCAGTGTGATTGTTACTGGTCCAGCCGATCGAAGTGTACTTCATGAGCGCCGCCGCGAGCGTCTTGGTCGAAGTGATCTTGGCCCGGTCTTCAGCCTTAAACTTCAAACCAGTCGCCGTCTCGGCAGCGGTGAGGAAATCCCCTGCCGCCAAGCCCTTGGTCCGCAGATTTAGGAGCTCGAGCGATGACGTAAAGCCAGTCAGACGGTCAAAGGCGGGGGTCGATTCCGAATAAGATGGAGCGATGGAGATGAAGTCTTCGTTGCCAAGACCGTTCACGTTGAAGCCGCCGGTGCCGTGGTCGGTCGTAACGATCAGCAAAGTATCGGGATGCTTGTCGACGAAGGCGAGGACCGTCGCGATGGCTTCATCGAAGGCTACCTGCTCGCGGACCGCGGCGGCGCCGTCGTTACCATGGGCAGCATGGTCAATGCGTCCGCCTTCGACCACGAGGAAGAAGCCCTCGGACGCGGAGCCCAGGCGCTGGAGCGCGACCTTGGTCATCTCGGAGAGCGTCGGCGTGGAAGCCTTAAGCTCGGCGGAATTCAAGCGATCGATCTCGAAGGGAATGTGGCTCTTGCTGAAGAGACCCAGTAACGGAGCCTGGCCAGCGTCGGCCAGGAGCTGGTCTCGATTGAGGGCAACACCATAGCCAGCCTTGCGGTAGGCGGCGACCAGTTCCTCGCTGAAATACTGTGTGCCGCCGCCGAGGATGACATCGACGCCACGTTCGAGATATTGAGCTGCGATGGCCTTCTGATTGGAGCGACTGGCAACGGTGGCGACGAAACCAGCAGGGGTGGCGTGCGTGGCGGTGGTGGTCGTGACGAGCCCGCAGCGTTTACGGGCGGCGTTCATCTTCTGGACGAGAGTTACGGGCTTACGGCCATCCTGGGTAATATTGATCACACCGTTATCGATACGCTCACCGATACCCCAGCAACTGGCGGCGGCGGCCGAGTCGGTTACGATACCGCTAGCGGAGTCGGTCTCGCAGAGCGAGCGGACGATGGGAAGCTCGCCATACATCTTCATCCAGTTCGACGAACGCTTCTCCGTGCGGGTGAGGTAGGTCTGGGCGGCGGTGAGCACAGAGAAACACATGCCGTCGGAGACCATGAAAATCACGTTCTTCGCCTGACGCTTCGCAGAGTTGGCGGAAGCTTCGCGACCGTCGGCACCAAGGGCCCGGGCCGAGCCAGCGCCGAAGACAAGGCTTCCGAGTCCGGCGAACTTCAGGAATTCGCGACGGGAAGAAGAACGAGGTTGGTTCATGCCCGAGGTATTGGCTCAAAAGACCCCTCCGGGCAACCTCAGTTACCCGGAGGGGCCGTTAAAACCGCGTGACGGTCACGCCTGCGGAGCGACTGGAGCGACGGGAGCCGCCGGAACGTGCGCCTTGAGGCGACGCTCAGCGACCTCGGCCGACACCAAGGCCACGAACTCGGCCAAGCTACGGTTGCCTTCGAAGGACTTGTCCGCACGCGAGCGCACGTTGACGAGGCCGGCTTCCTTTTCCTTGGCGCCCACGACCAGCATGTGAGGCACCTTGGACATCTCGGCGCGACGGATCTTGGCGCCTAGCTTGTCGGAAGAACCGTCGACGCTGCAGCGGATCTTGGCGACCTTGAGGATTTCGGCCATCGCTTCGCAATCGGCATTGAGGTCGTCGTTGAGCGGAATGATGCGGACCTGCTCAGGCGAGAGCCAAGTCGGGAAGTCGCCCGCAAAGTGCTCGATCAGGATACCGACAAAGCGCTCCATGGAACCGAACGGGGCGCGGTGGATCATCACGGGCCGGTGCGGCTTGTTGTCGGCGCCGTTGTAGGTGAGGTCGAAACGTTCCGGCAGATTGAAGTCGACCTGTACGGTGCCGAGCTGCCATTCGCGGCCGATGACGTCTTTAACGACGAAGTCGATCTTGGGACCATAGAAGGCGGCTTCGCCGGGTTCTTCGGAGAAGGCCACGCCAAGGGTGGCGGCGGCGGCACGGCAAGCGGCTTCGGCCTTGTCCCAGTTCTCGGCAGTACCGGTGTACTTGGCGGAGTCGGGATTACGCAGGCCAACGCGGACGCGATAATCATTCAGGCCGAGTGTCTTGAGGACGATCTTCACGAGTTCCAAGCAGCCGAGGACTTCAGGGAGGACCTGGTCTTCGGTGCAGAAGAGGTGGGCGTCATCCTGGGTGAAGCCACGGACGCGCGTCATACCGCTTAGTTCACCGGACTGTTCCCAGCGATAGACCGTGCCGAATTCGGCGAGGCGCACGGGCAGGTCGCGGTAGGAATGCGGCTGGGAGGCGTAGATGCGGATGTGGTGCGGGCAGTTCATCGGCTTCAGCAAAAAGCCCTGCACGGTGCCGTCGGCCAAGCGGTTCGTCAGTTCGCCGCAACCGCAGCCTTCCTTGGCGAGCATCTCCATCGCCTCGCGCTCGACGAGCGGAGGGAACTGCGCGTCCTTGTAGTAAGGGAAGTGTCCGGAGGTGCGATAGAGATCGAGGTTGCCGATGTGCGGCGTAAAGACCTGCTTGTAGCCCGTCTGGAACAGCCGCTCGGAAATAAAATTTTGGAGTTCTTGGCGGACGACGGCGCCGTTGGGCGTCCAGAGGATGAGGCCCTGCCCCACCTTCTCGTCGATATGGAACAGTTTCAGTTCCTTACCGAGTTTACGGTGGTCGCGCTTCTTGGCTTCCTCGGCGCGGACGATGGCCTGCTCGAGTTCGTCCTTGGTGGCGTAGGCGGTACCGTAGATACGCTGGAGCTGCTTGTTCTTCTCGTCGCCGCGGTGGTAAGCACCCGCGATATGCAGGAGTTTGAACGCCTTGACCTGCGAGGAGTAACGGACGTGGGTGCCAGCGCAGAGGTCGACGAATTCGCCGTTCTTGTAAAAGGAGATCGTCTCACCGGCGGGGATGTCGCCGAGGCGGCCGACCTTGTAGACGTCCTGGCCACGCTCGCGGATCAGTTTCTCGGCTTCCTCGCGGGTGCACTCGAAGCGCTCAAACTTCTGGTTCTCCTTGGAGATGCGGCGCATCTCTTCTTCGATCTTCACGAGGTCTTCGGCCGTGAACGTGTGGTCCAGGTCGAAGTCGTAGTAGAACCCGTTGTCGGTTGGCGGCCCGATATCGAGCTGGGCCTGCGGAAACAGGCGGAGCACGGCGGCACCCAGCATATGGGCGGCGGAGTGACGGATCTCCTCGAGGGGAGTCATCTGCGGGCGGGAGGACATGGCGGAATACCCCACTCGCTAGGGACTCCCGAGGCGGAGGGCAAGGACGGAGGCGGACCCCCGCCCTAGCCCAGGCCGCGGGCCTACTCTTTGACGAGTTCGAAACGCATCGTGACGACCACGCGGATGGTCTTGTCGATGGAGAAGACATCGACGTTGCCGGAGTCGCTTTCGTCGATTCGGTCCTTGGCGCTGATCTGGATGATGCCTTGGGCGGCTTCGAGCAAGGAACCCAGGTGACTACCCGAACCGTTGACCATCGTCTGGGCGCGGCGCTGGGCGTCCTTCGCGGCCGACTCAAGCAGATCCTTCTTCACGTCGGCGAGGTTGAGCAGGCGGAAGATGGGCGTACTGCGAACGAACGTGACACCGCCGGACGGGAAGAACTCCTGGCGGGAGAACGCCAAGATCCGCGCGACGTCGGTGGACTGCAAGGTGAGGTGCTGCGCGAAGACATACTCCGGGACCTGGCCGCGCGCATGAGTGTCATAGTCGATGAGCTGTCGTCCGCGCACCGGCTGCTTCTCGCCGGCGGCGAGCGGCGGCTCGATGTAGACGGCCGGCTCAAGGCGACGCACGGTTGTCGCCTCAAAGATGATCTCATTCTCGGCGAAGCCCGCCTTGCGCAACGACGCGGTCAGCTGCGTGCGCTGGGCGAGCATTGCGTCGCGGCCGACATCTTGGTTTTCACCGCGCCAGGCGAGGTCGGCGCCGACCATGCCTTGGGCCGAACGCAAATCCTGCGTGGCCACGCCCTTCACGACGATCTCGGGGCGGTTCTGGCGAATCTGCGTCAACGACCGACCGAACTTATCGGTGGCGGTGACGAAACCCAGCGCCAGCGCGACTCCAAAGAGGAGGAACGCGAGCGACGGGAAGAAGGTGGGACTGAGCGGACGGGAGGGTGTGGGATTGGACATAGCCCGCCGAACATACCGTCTGCGGAATTCCCCTACAATTTATTTCTAAAGAATCTTATGAACCGACGCTCAGAGCGGCCGGAGGTCGAAGCCATCCTTCCGGTCGAGCATCGTCCAACCGGCGGCGGTCAGTTCCTGGCGGAGCCGGTCGGCGGCGGCGAAGTCCTTCGCCTGCTTCGCCGCCCAGCGCTGGGCACCGAGGTCGGCGATCGCCGCCGGCACACCGAGCTCCAGCTTCGGGACGAAGAGCACGACGCCGAGGGCATACAGAATCTTGGCCAAACCGCAGACATCCTCGCGGGCTTGGTGGGGCGAAACTTCATCCTTCTCTCCCACCACGGTGAAGATCTGACCCAAGCAACCGGGGACATTAAGGTCTTCTTGAAGAATTTCCCACGCTGGAGCGAAACGACCCCACGCGGTCTGGACCTCGTGAATCGCCGGCGCGACGAAGTCAGCGCGAGAGAATCCGGCCAAGGCGAGCAGACGGTCGGTCCAGCGCTCCAGCTTGGTGATGGCGGAGCGTGCTCCCTCTAGGCCAGCGAAGGTAAAATTGAGGGGACTCCGGTAATGTCCGCCAATAAGCGTGTATCGTAACTCATTGGCGGTAAACCCCTTATCCTCAAGTTGTGTCAGGGTATACAGGTTACCCACACTCTTGGACATCTTCTCGCCGTCCACCATCAGGTGGGCGCTATGGAACCAGTGGGCCGCGAAGCCCTTCACGCCGGTGGCGCACTCGGACTGGGCGATCTCGTTCTCGTGGTGAGGGAAGCAGAGATCGATGCCGCCACCATGGAGGTCGAAGGTGGCGCCGAGGTGGGCGAGCGACATAGCTGAGCACTCGATATGCCAACCGGGACGACCTTCGCCCCAGGGCGACGGCCAGAAGTTGGCACCATCCTCGGGTTTACGGGACTTCCAGAGCGCGAAGTCGGAAGCCGATTCGCGCTCGTACTCGTCGGCGTCGTTGGCTTCACCGGCGGAATTGACGGACTGGGTCTGCAACTTGGAGAAGTCGATCCGGGTCAGTTTCCCGTAATCAGCGCAAGAACAGACCTTGAAATAGACCGAGCCATCCTTGGCGACGTAGGCATGCCCGCGATCGACGAGGGCCTTGATCATCGCCACCTGCTGGGGGATATGCTCCACCGCGCTCGGTTCGACATGGGGCGGCAGAAGGCCGAGCGCTTTGCAATCGGCATGGAACTTGTCGGTCCACCCCTTGGTTAAGACGGTCAAGGTCTGGCCAGCGGCCTGGGCACCGCGGATGGTCTTGTCATCAACGTCGGTGATGTTGCGGACGTGCTTCACCCGGAGGCCGGCGACCTCAAGGGTCCGGCGCAGGACGTCCTGGACGGCGAAAGTGCGGAAATTGCCGATATGGGCCGGGCCATAGACCGTCGGACCGCAGCAATACATCCCGAAAACCTCATGGCCGGGCTTGAGCAGCAGGGGGCGCTTCTCGCGGGACATGGTGTCATGCAGGAACACGGTCATAGGCTGGTCAGTTAGCGAAGGAGCCCCCCGTTGGGCGAGACGGAACTACGGAAGCTACCGCTGCAGGACCCGGACGTAATCCACTTGGAACTGAGCCGGGAAGGGAGTCTCCGGATCAACGGGGCCACCGAAGCCGCCCCCGATCGCCAAGTTAAGCACCAGGTAGAACTTCTGATCGAAAGGCGCCGGGAACGGCCCACCCACCGTCGACCACTCCTTGAGCTCCTGATACTGGACGCCATCGACGAACCAGCGAATCACCCCCTGCTCCCACTCTACCGCAAACAAATGGAAATCCTGGGAGAAGTCCCCCTTCGGCAGCCGGTAGACTTTTCCCTTAAATTTATTATGAGGCCAGGCGTTCCCATAATGGATGGTACCGTGAACCTGATTGGGTTCCTGCCCCTTGAATTCCAAGATGTCGATTTCGCCGCTGGAAGCCCAGCCGCCATACTTCTCGTCGGAGGGGAGCATCCAGAAAGCTGGCCAGAGCCCCTTCCCAGCTGGGAGCTTCGCGGATATCTCAAAGCGGCCGTAAAGCCAGTCCGCGCGGCGCTTGGTCCGAATACGGGCCGAGGAAAAGTTTTTCTGCACCCCGGCCACATTCAAGTTGTCGCGGCGGGCCTCGATGACGAGATGACCGTTCTCGACGCGTAGATTGGCCGGGCGATCGAGGTAGTATTGCAATTCGTTATTCCCCCCACCGTGACCGTTTTCCTCAACGGCCCATTTAGTCCAATCGAGTTCCTTGCCATTGAAGTCATCGCGCCAGACCTCCCGCCATTCGCCAGCGGATAGGGCCAAGGGTAACAAAAGGAGGGGCAAACCTATGCGCATACAATATTCTCTCCCCGCTGGGTGATACGGACAACTTTATAAAGGGGATTCCGGCTTGTTTCAGGACCGCCAAAAAGAGATAACGGAACCCCTCCCCCTATCACTCCCATGAAACTCGGCACCAAGTCCCTGCACGCCGGCCAGAAGCCCGATCCGACCACCGGTTCGCGCGCTGTCCCCATCTACCAGACCACCAGTTACCAGTTCCGCGACACGGAGCACGCCGCAAACCTCTTCGGCCTAAAGGAGCTCGGCAACATCTACACCCGCATCATGAACCCCACGACGGACGTCCTCGAGCAGCGCCTCGCGGCCCTCGAAGGTGGTTCCGGTGCCCTCGCCCATTCCTCCGGACAGGCCGCCATCACCGCATCCATCCTCAACCTTGCTGGAGCCGGCGACCACATCGTCTCGACCTCCCAGCTCTACGGAGGCACTTACAATCTCTTCCACTACACCCTGCCGAAACTTGGAATCCAGGTTTCGTTCGTCGATGCCGATGAGCCCGAGAACTTCCGCAAGGCGGTGAAGTCAAACACCAAGGCGTTCTATGGTGAAGGCCTCGGCAACCCCCGCCTCAATATCTTCCCCTTCGCCGAGGTAGGTAAGATCGCCAAGGAGGTCGGCGTCCCGCTCATCGTCGATAATACCGCGCTCTCGCCCTACCTAAACCGGCCATTCGAGCACGGCGCGAACATCGTTGTCCACTCGGCCACCAAGCACATCGGCGGCCACGGCACCTCGATCGGCGGCATCGTCGTCGACGGCGGCAACTTCGACTGGGGCAACGGCAAGTTCCCTGGCTTTACCGAACCCGACATGTCCTACCACGGCCTGCCTCACTGGGAAGCCTTCAAGGCCTTCGCACCCGCCGGCGGCGCCAACATCGCCTTCATCATGAAGATGCGCCTACAGTTCCTCCGCGACGTCGGTAGCTGCCTCTCACCCTTCAACGCCTTCCTGCTCATCCAAGGCCTCGAGACCCTACACCTTCGCATGGAGCGCCACTGCGCTAACGCGATGAAGGTCGCCCAGTACCTCGAAGCACACCCGAAGGTGAAGTGGACTAACTACCCTGGCCTGAAGTCCTCGAAATACCACGACCTCGCCAAGAAATACCTCAGTAACGGCTTCGGCGCGCTGGTCGGCTTCGGCCTCAAGTCCGGCCACGAAGGCGGCCGCAAGTTCATCGACTCCCTCATCCTGCACAGCCATGTCGCCAACATCGGCGACGCCCGCTCGCTCGCCATCCACCCGGCCTCCACGACGCACTCGCAGCTCACCGCGGCAGAGCGCGACAGCGCCGGCGTGACGGACGACTACGTCCGCCTCTCCGTGGGTATTGAGGATATCGAAGACATCATCGCCGACCTCGAGCAGGCGTTGGCCAAGGCCTAAGACCCTCGTCATCGACCAATGAGGGCGGGCCGAAGGGCCCGCCCTTTTTCATGCCTTGGCCTTAGTGCCGTCGAAGTCGTGGTATTCGAGAAACTGTCGTGCGCCTTCCTCGCCCATGTAGGCGGCCAGCAGCTTGTGGTCCGTCTGGGTCAGATCTACGACGATGAGACCGTCCAGGCAGCCACCGAACCCTTCGTCTACGTTGAACGCGATCAGACGACCATTGAGCTTAAGGTAATGCTTAAGCAGTACCGGCACGGACTTGGCGTCAGGCTCGAGGTCGCTCACGAGGCTCGAGACGTGCTCGAGATCGAAGGCGCAACGCTGGAGGACATCGAGGTCGGCGTCGTGCAGGCTCATCGCACGGGGCGGGTTCTTGGCGCGCACCAGCGGCAGAAGATCGTCGGCTGAACGATTGTTCTTCAGGTAAGATAAGATGAGTTCCTTCGAGGCCTGTCCGTACTCGGGATTAATGCTCACGGGTCCGAACAAGAGGTGATACTTCGGGAAGCGGAGGACATACCGGCCGATACCGCGCCAGAGGAGCGGCAGACTGGTAGGCTTACGTTGGTATTCCTGCCGGATGAACGAACGGCCCATCTCGAGCGCGGGATTCATACGTCGGAAGAAGTCGCCCTTGAATTCAAAGAGCGTCGAAGTGTAAAGGCCATGCTTGCCCTGCAGAGGCAGAATCCGGTCGGTCGGTCCGAGGCGATAGCCCCCCACAATCGCCGAAGCCTTGTCGTCCCAAAGCACAACTTGGTCATACCATGCGTCGAAAGCGTCGAGGTCGCAATCCAGCCCAGTGCCTTCTGAGACCGAACGAAAGGTCGTCTCACGCAGGCGACCAATCTCGCGCAGGGTGTGCGGTAGATCCTTGCCCAAGAAGCGGTAGACTTTGAAGTCACCGCTCGTAAGCAGAAGGTCTTCCGTTGGCAGGCTTTGCAGCTCGGCGCGCAGGAGCAGCGGATTCACCGGCGCGATGATTGGCGCCCGCGGGGCCTCCGGCTTGGCGGCCGCGACCTTCTCGCGGTCGCTCCGGCTTGAGAGCAGTTCGCAACGCAGGCGGAGAAAACTCGTGGCTTCCTCGTCCTCCGGATGATCCGCCAGCTGGGCCGGCGTCACAGGATTGGCCGTGCGGAGATGGATGACCTTACCGTGATGGTTAAAGAACTCGCGCAGCAGGAGCATCGTCCGGAGCTTCGGATGAATAAGACCGAGAGACTGAAAGAGCCCGGAGTTACGTCCCTCGATCCGCATGGGAAGAATCGAAGCGCCGACCTTGCGGGCCATACGTACGACCTGCGGCGACCAGACCGGGTCATCGACGCGACGAGACTTCAGGCGGAGACTGGAAACCTCGCCGGAAGGGAACGTCATAATGCAGCCGCCCGCACGCAGATGCGCGAGGATGCGACGCGTGCCCGCGATATTACCCGGATCGGCCGCATCGGGACTGAAGGGATTGACCTCGATCAACCAAGGACGGATGCCGGGGATCTGACTGAGCCAGCGATTGCCGACGACCAACGCATCTGGACGGGCCCGCAGCAGGAAATCCATCGCCACCAAGCCATCGGCCAGACCATGCGGATGATTCGCCACCACGACGAGAGCCCCCGAACGAGGGATGCGCGCGAGGCACTGGTCGCTCCAGGTATTGCACACCCCCGCTTGCTCCATCGCGGACGTGAAGAAATCCGGCCGTCCCGCCACGTGAATCCGTTCAAGGAAAGCATCGAAGGCGCGGACCTTGAAAAATCGATCCAACACGGGCTCGGCCCAGGCCAACGGACCAAGATTTTCCCTAAATTCGTTGGTATTGCTGGGGGCACGCTGCGGTGACATCTGTGGCAATGATGCCACGGATGTGCGAACAGACGAGGGCGGAATCGTGACAATGTAGTGTCAGACCGCAGCAAATCCGAAGAACTCGCGGGCATTACGCGTCGCGACCTCGGCAACCTCATCCGCCGGTAGCCCCAGCAGCTCAGCGGCCTTGGCGCAGATCTCAGGGAGATAGGCCGGCGTATTTTCCTTACCACGGACGGACTGCGGGGCGAGGTACGGGGCATCGGTCTCCAACATCAGTCGGGCGAGGCCTTGGGCCTTGAGCGCCTGGCGGATCTCCTCCGACTTGGCGTAGGTTATGATGCCGGTGAACGAGGCCCGACCGCCGCGCTGATTGACCTGACGGACCTGTTCCGGCCCTTCGACGAAGCAGTGGAAGACGACCTTGCGCCAATCCACGCCGCTAGCGTCAATCAGCCGCACACAATCGTCGAACGCATGCCGTGAGTGGATGACCACCGGGCAACCGAACTGATAGGCCAGCGAAAGCTGGCGACGGAAGGCTTCCTGCTGCCAGCCCTTGATACGTTCAGCTTCGGTGGGGTCCGTCGGCAGGCGAAAATAATCCAAGCCGATCTCTCCGAGCGCGGCGGGGTGCGTGTGGTCGGCGAAATAAGGCGAGATGGCCTCGACGGTCTCCTCCCAACCCTCCTCGACATGACAAGGATGGAGCCCGACCGTATGCCGGAAGAAATCGGGCTGCGTGGCGGCGAGATCGCGGTAGTCGGACCAATCCTTGAGATCCGTGCCGATGGCGACGACGCCTTCGACGCCGGCGGCCCGGCATTCCGCCACCCAAGCGGCGAGACGGCCGGCCTTGACGGCGTATTCGGGATGACAATGGGAGTCCAGCAGGCGCACGCGGTGATTAGGGTCCCTGGAGACGAAAGGGCAAGACCACAGCCCTGCCTTGAAAAAGCCGCCCTGCCCTGCACGTTGACCGGATGCACCACTGGCTAATGAAGTCCGAGCCCGACGAGTTCTCCTTCCAGGAGCTCGAGCGCAAGGGCAAGGAACCTTGGACCGGCGTACGCAATTATCAGGCACGTAACTTCATGCGTGCGGCCAAGGTCGGTGACCTAGTTTTATTCTATCACTCCAACTGCGACGACCCCGGCATCGTCGGCGTGGCCAAGGTCTCCAAGGAAGCCTTCGACGACCCCACCCAGTTCGAACCCAAGTCAGACTACTTCGATGAGAAATCGACAAAGGACAAACCGCGCTGGAGCTGCATCGAGGTCTCTTTCCACCAAGGCTTCAAGCGACTCGTCAGCCTACCCGACCTCCGCGACTCCGCGGCGCTCAAGGACATGCTGATCCTACGCCCAGGCAACCGGCTCTCCGTCACACCCGTGACCGCCGACGAATTCAAGGCGATTGCCGGACTGGGCGGGCTCAGGAAATAGCCTCTTCGGTCGGGAGCCACATCGCCAGGATCGCGGCGGGCAGGAATAGGAACGAAGCGTAGAGAAGCACTGAGCTGAAATCAGAGGGCTTGGCGAAGATGCCGAAAAAGACCGTGCCAGCGGCGGCGAAGACGCGGCCGATATTGTAGCTGAAGCCCGCGCCGGTCGTACGGAGCAGGGTCGGGAACAGCGGGGGCAGCGCCATCGTGAAGAGACCAAAGACCCCCTGGCAGAAGCCCACGCCAGCATAGAGCGCATAGGTCGCACCGAGACTCCAAGGATAGGCGAAGGTCAACGCCATCAGAACGAAGTAAACGCCGAAGAACGCCGTCAGGGCACGGCGATAGCCGAAACGATGAGCAGCCCACCCGGAAGCGAAGTTGCCAACCACCGAAGCCGAAATGACGCAGAAGAGCGCGGTGGCGACGACCTCCGCCTTATCGAGCGAACGGGCGACGACTTCGGGGTGAGATCGAATGAAGGCCTGCTGCCAGAACATGAAGCACCAGTGTCCGGTGAGGGAAATCGCGCAGAGCGTGGAGGCGATGAGCGTCGTGCGGCGGATATCGCGTCCGAACAGTCCCATCATCGAGGGAGCCGCCTGCTTGCCCTTCTCGGCCGACCACTCGGCGGTCTCGGGGACTTCCTTGCGGATCCAGAGTGTTACGAACGCCGGCAAGACACCTATCAGGAAGACCCAGCGGGGCTCATAGCCTTCGATCTTCTGCAGGAAATAGACCGCAACGATGGCGGCCAGGATACCGAAGTTCACGGCGCACTGCAGCACGGCAGCGATCCAAGGCCGCCACTTCTTTGGCCAAGTCTCGGAAAGCAGCGAGGCACCGACCGCCCATTCGCCGCCGATGCCGAGCGCGGCGAGGAAGCGGAAGATCATCAACTGCCACCAGTTCTCCGCAAAGAACGACAGCCCGGTAAAGAGAGCGTAGGTCAGGATTGTCAGGACGAGCGTACGACTACGGCCGAGGCGATCGCCAATAATGCCGAAGAAAGCGCCGCCAAGGGCCCACCCTAGGAGGAAGGCGGCCTGGATGTAAGAACCATAGCGGCCGACATCAGGGTCGGCCTCTTTGACCATGAGCAGCTCGGCCACGAAGACGGTGGCGACCAGCGTATAGAGATGCAGGTCGAGGCCGTCGAAGAACCAGCCCAGCCAGGCCGCGAGGCCAGACTTCTTCTGGTGCGAAGAAAGTTCGCTGAGCTTCGTGGCTTCGGCGGGGGTATCGCGCATGAGGAGACAGTTGAAACCGCCTAGAAATTAGCAAGGCGGGCTTTGCGGCCCGCCCTGCGTCAGAGGACTTACTTCTTAGCCTTAGCCTTCGGGGCTGGCGGCGCCGTGTAAGGCTGATTGGTCATGGCGCCCGGGGCGACCTTGAGGAGGTTCGGGGACATGTCCGGCGCCTTAGCGTCGCCGTTGGCCCACTTGAGGCCGCCGATCAGGATCTGTTGGAAGGTCGGGTTGGTCCACACGTCGTCGCGGTGACCCATAGCGGTATAGAAGACGCGTCCCTTACCCTCGTACTTAGCCCAGCAATTAGGGAAAGGCGGGCGCTTGTAGTCGTCCCCATCGAGGGCGGGATCATTGAAGACCGTCAGGACGTGGATCTCGGGACGGAAATCCTTCAGGGTGTACCATTCTTCGACGAAGGAGAACGAGTCGCCGACCTTCTCGAAGCCCGGAAAGGTCTTATCCATCACCTTGTTCACGCCAGCCTGCTGCTTGCCATGGCGGATAAATTCGGCGCCCAGAAAGCAGACATAGGGGTCGGCCTTGTCGCCGTGGTTAGTGAAACGAGGTAGTTCCTTTTTAGACTCGTTGTCGGTGTGGAAGGTGTCGGCTGCGGAGTGCGTGCCCACGAAGCCCTTGCCGGACTTCACAAAGTCGAAGAGGGCCTGCTTGCCGGCCATGGACATCGGCGGATTCTTATCGCCACCTTCGGAGCAGAGGTCGCCGGTGGTATAGAACATCACGGTGTCGAACTGGGCGAGGTATGCAGGTGAGAACTTCGAGCCGTCCTTGGAGAAGACGAATTCGATATTATTGGCGGCGCCCATCTCGAGGAGCTGCTTCTCGGCGAAGCTAGGCTGGCCCTTCTTATAAGAGATGACGTCGTGCTCGTAACCCGAGGACTTGGTAAAGAAGAGGACCTTGCGCTTGGGAGCGTCGGCAGCGAATGCGCTGAGCGACAGCAGGCAGAGGAGGAGCGAGCGGAGTATCATAGGGGTAGATATCCCCAGAGACAAAGCCACGCCAAGCTTCACAGGCAAGCCGATTGGGGCTCAGCGCACTGCGGAATGACGCACTGGAGGCAATTCGCGGCTGATTTCGGCGAGGCGATAGCCGAAACCGGGACCACGCAGACTGGCACCGTCGACCTGGCCTTCGCGACGCGAATAGAGCAACGGGTGCACCTTGGCCTCGGCCGCGGATGCCGCGGGGTAGAACTGCATGCCGTTAGTCTCCACGCCAGCGATGGTCGGCGCGTGGGCGGCGAGCAGGACATGCGTCATCTGCGCCATCATGGGGTTAGTCAGATCCTGCACCATCAGCTGCATGCCGTGGGCACGGGCCCAGCAGAGACTAAGGAGCGCGCCGGTCTGGGTCTTGCAGGTCTTGAGGGCCACGCCGGTCCAGCCGAGTTCGCGACCAAGGCGGACAATCCGCCAGTCATGCGCGCTCTCATCCAGGAAGAGCGGCATACGCTGGCTCACGGAATGGACGTCGATGCGATGCTCTTCGAGTTCATACGGGAACGGCTGCTCGACGTAGCTGAGTCGCTTCCAAAGCTCAGGCAATTCGACCTTCACGCGATCGAGGACGCCGTTCACGTAGGCTGGGTCCATGACCGTGCAATTGAAGTCAGCTGTGAAGAGTTCGACGCCCAGCGGCAGACCAATCTCGGCGATGCGCTGCAGGCGCTCGAAATCCCAAGGCGCATCGTTACCACGTAGTTTAACCTTCAGCGCCTTCAGGCCATCGGCCTTGATCCATTCGTCGAGCGAGGACGGATAGCCGTCGGCGACCTTGTTCGCGCCGGCTTCGGCCAGAGTTAGGTAATCGAGGCCTCCGACGAGATGCCAGGCGAGGAGTTTGGTCGTCACCGGTGAGCGGAAATAATCCACCGGATAACGACCGGCGAAGGTGACGCCCTTGGCGTCAGCGGCGGGCGTGACGTACGCCGACAAGTCGCGGTTCATCCAGGGCGCGCAGTAGGTGGAATAAGTCGGCACGCCGTGGGCGATGCCATAGGCGTCATGGAGAGCGAGATCGAAGGGCGAGCAGCAGACTAGCGCCGCCAGCGTCGGGATGGCGACCCCTTCGGGCAGGCCCGCGTTAAACTTTTTCAGGATACCCGGCAGCGCTTCCTCGAGGAAGTCGTGGCCAATCTCCATCGGATGGCCGCGGGTGCCGAAAGCCGCATAGGCCTCGGTGAGCGTATCGCAGAAATCATGCAACGCCTTCGACCGGACGTCATAGGGCACCGGCGAGGGCCAGACCCACTGCACGCTCAGCGGCGTCTCACCCCACCCTTCGGCGAGGGAGCCGTCAGCCTTCTCGACCGTGACGCACACGCGGGCGCAGACTACGCTCGTGACCGTCTCATGGCCGAACTTAAGCGGCAGTCGTAGGGTGACCGGCAAGGCATGCCAGCGCACCGCGCTGATCCGGATATTGCGTGGATTCATCAGCGCTCAGTCCTGTAGCCCCTGTCCGGAAGTTTCCTTCCCGAATCCACCGATTGGTTCTGCGAATAGGCCTAGAATATAAACCAAGGTGATCGCCGCGGCTGCCTGCTGATAACCACCTAGCGTCGAAACAAGCTTACCACTCAGCAGGACAAAGGGCACGGCCACGAGACGTCCAGTGTTATAGCAGATGCCCTGCCCCGTCGCGCGGACGCGGGTCGGAAAGAGCTCCGGCAGATAGAGCGGGAAGAAACCGAAGAAAGCCGTAGCGGCCATGCCGAGCACGAAAACCTTTGCCGCCATGATCCAAGGGAAGATTCCGAAGAGCATATCGCCAGACCAATCCGCCGGAGTGCGGTAGATCCACGTTGTCGCCATCAATGCGAACAAGCAAAGGAGCTGATATCCGCGCCGACGGCGCATCTTCGCCAGGAGCAGAGGTGCAATGAAGGTGCTTGTACAGGCGCCGACGGATACGATGACCATCGCGAGGGCCTTAGCGCGGGGGTTGTCAGGACCGGCCAGTTCGCTCACCCACAAAGGAATCCACTGCACCGCACCCCAGGTACCGACGAAGACGACGGAAACCATGAGGATACCCGCGATGGTTCCTCCACGCAGCTCGCCGCCGAACACCTCACCGATCTTGGAGCGCACGGGGGCCACGGAAGCGGCTTCTTTAGCCGCGGAGCGCTCCCACTTCTCGGACTCAGGGACAAACAGACGAATCACCAAGGTCAGGATCGCCGGAGAGGCGCCAATCAGAAAGTGGATACGCCAAGACTCGCCGTCCGCAGGATAAGCCAGCGCCATGCAACCGACGAGGACCATGCCGAGATTGGCGGCCATACCGATGGCACCCGCCATCTTGGAGCGATGCCGCTCCGGCCAGGCTTCCATCACCAGCGCCACGCCAAGCGCCCATTCGCCACCCATGCCGAGCGCCGCCATGAAACGGGCGGCGGCGAGGTGCGTCGGGTCGGTCGCAAAATAGCAGACCCCGCTGAAGACGGAATAGAAGAGGATACTCCAAGCCATCGCCTTCACGCGACCGATGCGGTCGCCCAGCCAGCCGAAGGCCGCGCCACCGAAAGCAGCGCCGACCAGGAAGGCGGCGGTGATGATACCCATCCATCCACCGACCCAGCCATTAATCGCCTTGGTTCCGAGCGTCGCGATATCGGCAGGCACCATGCTCTTGAGCGCCGGGCCGGCGAGCGTCGGGAAGAGCGCCTGCTCATAACCATCCATCATCCAGCCAAGAAAGCCGGCGAGCAGCGTCATCTGCATGCCCTTGGTAATCGCGTCTTTGGTGCCGTCAGAATGAGTCATAAGGGATGGTCCAATCAGAAGGAGATATCCCGAGCCTTCAAGGAACGATTTACCCTACGGCGGTTGGGACTTGTTCAGGCGAACGGTTTTGCTGTTAATGGGCTGATATCAATCTTTCACGCATGAGCACCCCGAAGCACCCCGAGCCCACCGGCATGATTCGCCGCAAGCGCCGCATCGAAGGTAGCTCCGCCATCCTGCTCCCCTTTCTTGCCAACGGCGACATCGACTGGGTCGGCTTCACCGCCCACGTCCGCCGTACCGTCGCAGCGGGCCTGGCTCCGGCCGTGAACATGGATACGGGCTTCGGCAATCTCATCGATGACACCATCCGCCAGAAAGCCCTGCAAATCACCCAGGCGGAAACGGGCGGCAAATGGTTTGTCGCCGGCGCCTTCGTCCTTGATCAACCTGGGGCTGCCTTCGACCTCGCTGCCTATGCCCGCCAGATCGACCTGATTCAACAGCACGGCGGCACACCGGTCATCTTTCAGAGCTACGGCCTGACCGATCAAGCCGACGAACAAATTATCGAAGCTTATACCGCCATCGCCCGTCATGCGCCGAGATTCGTTGGCTTCGAACTCGGCCAAATGTTCGCGCCTTTCGGCAAAATCTATTCGCTCGAAGTCTATCGAGGATTGATGGGCATCCCCCAGTGCATCGGTGCCAAGCATTCATCGCTCCGTCGTGATCTGGAATGGGAACGACTCGCCCTACGCGATGCCACCCGCCCGGACTTCCGGGTCTACACGGGCAACGACCTTGCCATCGATATGGTGATGTATGGCAGCGACTACCTGCTCGGGCTGAGCACCTTCGCCCCGGAAGCTTTTGCCTTACGAGATAAGGCCTGGGAAAACGGCGACTCAGCCTTCTACGAAATCAACGACCTCCTTCAGTATCTCGGCTTCTTGGCCTTCCGCCCACCCGTACCCGCCTATAAACACTCCGCCGCGATGTTCCTGAAACTCCGTGGTTGGATTGGTTGCGACGACACCCATCCGCGCTCGGCCAAGCGTCCGGAATCTGATCGTGAAATCCTCGCCGACATAGCTCGGCGCATCGAAGCCCTCCGCTGAGCCATGACCACCCCCTTTAAGCTGACCCGCGTCGCGTCGCTCAAGACTCCCGCCGATTTTCGCGCCCACTGCGCAGCCGTCGGCGCCGATCTCCCCTTAGAGGACACCATCGAAGCGGGCCCCAGCAACCCGCTCTTGCAGCCCATCGCCCGGACGAAGGTCAACGGCAAGACCATCGGGAACTGTATCGCCATCCATCCGATGGAAGGATGGGACGGCACCACCACCGGCGGCATCTCCGAGGAGATGAAGCGTCGCTGGCAGCGCTTTGGCGCAAGCGGTGCCAAGCTGATCTGCGGCGCCGAGGCCATGGCCGTGCGCGCCGATGGCCGCGCCAACATGAACCAGCTGATCCTCAATGAGGAGAACCAGGCTGGCATCACGGAACTCGTCGGCATCCTCAAGGCCGAGCACCTCGCCCGCTGGGGTTCGGTCGACGACCTCGTCATCGGCTTCCAGCTGACGCACTCTGGCCGCTTCTGCCGTCCGCATGATAAAAAGCGCTGGGAATCCCGCGTGGCCTACCGCCACCCACTCCTCGATAAGAAGTTCAACGTCACGTCAGACGACCAGGTTCTGACCGACGCAGACGTTGAGGAGCTGATCCGCTGCTACGTCAAGTCCGCCCGCCTGGCCCGCGAATGCGGCGCCGACTTCGTCGACATCAAGCACTGCCACGGCTACCTCCTGCACGAATTCCTCAGCGCCCACAATCGTCCAGGTAAGTTCGGAGGCTCGTTCGAGAACCGTACCCGCATCCTGCGCGACATCATCACCGGCATCCGCGCCGATGGTAACGCCATCGATATCGGCGTGCGCCTGAGCCTCTTCGACATGGTTCCATTCCGACCAGATCCGGCACTGAGTGTGCCCGGCAAACTCGGCCCCGGCATCCCCGAAGAGCATGCCCATCTCCTGCCCTACCATTACGCCTTTGGCGTGAACCCGCAGAAGCCTACCGAGATCGACCTCACCGAGACCTTCGCCTTCGTGAAGCTACTCGGCGAACTCGGCGTGAAGATCCTCAACACCACCGCCGGGTCGCCTTACTCTACCCCGCACCTCCAGCGCCCTGCGGCGTACCCGCCCAGCGACGGCTACCAACCTGCGCACGATCCGCTCATCGACGTCGCCCGTCAGGTCCGCGTCGTCCGTGAGGTCCGGGCGAAAGCGCCCGCTGGCATGATTGTCGTTAGCTCCGGCCTCAGTTACGTGCAAGAATACCTGCCCCACATCGCCCAGCACATCCTGCGGACCGGCGGGAGCGATGCAGTCGGTATCGGCCGGGCCGTACTCAGCTATCCCGCCATGCTCGCCGACGCCGCGAAGAACGGCGTGATGGAGACTAAGTTCATCTGCCGCACTTTTAGCGACTGCACGACCGCTCCACGCAACGGTTTGATTTCGGGCTGTTATCCGCTCGATAAGTTCTACACCGCGAAGCCGGAGTTCCAGCAGCTCAAGGACATCAAGAAGAACGTCGGAGCCTGAGGGCGCTCAGGGCTTCTCGAAGATCAGCAGGTGCTGCCACGGCAGACCCGGCTTGTTCGTCACGAACCGGAAGCCCGCGGCGGCGAACTCCTTGCGGGCCTGCGCTTCGGTCATCTTATGATGCGGCTTAATCGGGACATTGTCGTCCTCCGCACGATATTCTAGCACGTAGATGCGGCCTTTCGGCTTCAACGCCGAACGCAGGGACGCGAGCATCTCCACCGGATGGTCGAATTCATGGTAAGCATCGACCATCAGCGCGGCATCAATCGAAGCCGGGGGCAGTTTCACGTCATCGATAGCACCCAGGTGCGGCTGAACATTCGTCACCCCGAGCTTGGCGGATTCCGTCTTCAAGAAATCGAGCATCTCCGGCTGGATATCCACCGCGACGACCTTACCCCGGGGCAACTTGCGGGCGATGCGGAAAGAATAGTAGCCCGAGCCGGCGCCGATATCAGCCAGGACGTCGTCCGGCTTCAACTCCAGCAAGGCAATGGCCTTCGAGGGCGCTTCCTCTTTTTCGCGATCGGTGCGTTCGAGCCAGCCGATGCCGGGATGGCCCATCACCTTCGAGATTTCGCGCCCCATCCAGACCTTGCCGATGCCATCCGGGGAAGCCGCACGGGTTTCATATCGGGCGACGGGAGGGGTCACCGGCGAGGAGACCGCCTCCGGGCGGGTCCAGAAGAACAAGGCAATCGCACCGCCGACAAGTAGGACCGACGAAAGTAGGGGTTGGCGCTTCAACATGGCGTTAATTTACCCAAGAATCGACTGCTTCGCAAGACCCAGCGCCGAATGACTGGAAATGGTTGATAGAATGACTTAAAAAAGCCGTTGGTTTAACGTTATTTGGAAAGCCTGACCGCTTGCCACCCCCTTGAAACTCAGTGTAATCGACAAGGTCGCCGCATACGGCAAGGAATGATAAATTCTCCCCGCAGCCGAGGTTTCAGCCTGATCCTGTCCCTGATGATCATGGCAGGTATCGTCATGCTGGTGGTGACGCTTTCCGCCTTCATCACGGTCGAGTCCCGCTCCGCGACGAATCACCAGCTCGCGACGCGGGCTCGCTTGAACGGGATCCTTTCGATGCGCTTGGCGCTGGCGCACCTGCAGCAGGAGGCCGGCGCCGACCGCCGCGCCACCGCCCGGGCCGAAATCATCCAACCGGTGACCGCCGCGGCCGGCTTGCGCAACCCGATGTGGACGGGCGTCTGGCGAACGGACCGGCCCGACCAGCCACCGGCTTGGCTCGTGAGCGGCAGGCACGACCGGCCGGCCGGCTACCAGTCGACCTCGCTCTCTGGACTTACCGATTATGGCACCGACCACCTGTCGCCCTTGCAGGCCTATCCTCCGGCGGGAATCGAGACCTTGACGCTGGTCGGGAGCGGCAGCGCCAACCGCTACTCCGCGACAGACCCGACACGGCCAGACGGCTTCATTGAGGGTATCGCCAAGCTCACCATTCCTGAAGCTAACGGGGCCTATGCCTACTGGATCGGGGACGAAGGCGTGAAGGCGCGCGTCAACCTGCGGGACCCCAGGGAAACAGCTGATAAGCTCACGCCCGAACACGTTGCCCTACTGAGAGCCCCCGGAAGGGCGGCGCACGAGCTGCTCACCGGACTCGACAACGTCACGCAAGCGGACATCGCCAGGGCGGGCAGCATCAACGAACTGCCCCTCGCCCCAGGGTTCGCCAAGGGCGCTCCGGCAGACGTCCCCGAACGTGCATCGACTCCGAACTCACGTCGCCTATTCCATGATATTTCCCTCCACTCCGCCGGCGTGCTCGCGAATTCCCGGGACGGCGGACTCAGGCGCGACCTTTCCCTCGCCTTCGAGTTATCCGACAAAGATTTCCACGGATCCGAATTCGGCACCGCCTTCGACATCCCTGCCACCGCCGTCGCCAGCGGCCAGGAAATCGTGCGCATGCAGGTTCCTATCGCCGGAAAAGTCATCCAAGTCGCGCCGATCTTCAACCGGAAGACGCCACAAGGCGACCTTCGCGGTCCTACCTGGTGGGCGCTCCGTGACTACCACCGGCTCTACAAGCAGCTCGGCTGGTCGACTGCCGGCACCCCTTCGCTCCGGGCACGCTCCCTGTTCCCCAACGCGGGTAGCATCCACACCTTGGCGTTCGACGGCGACAACGACGGACTGCGTCGTTCCCAATATCTTTATGCCGGCGCGCATAACGCCGACCACGCGGGACTGAACCCAGCCGTAAGCGACACCGGCGTCATCTTCGGGACCGACTACCGCCCGGTCCCTCGTCCGTTCGCCTGCTCGGCCTCGCCGTACGTCGACCGCACCACCCTTGTCTTCGATATTAGCCAAGGCGGCGGATGGATCACCCTCAACGTCACGCCCTTCGTGGTGCTGCATAACCCTTACAACGTCGCTATCGAGTGCCCGGCCTCGACCACAGGCGCCAGCCACGTCTTCAGCTACAGCGACTGGGACGACTGGAAACTCATCATCAGGGTCACCCGATTCGGCACTACGACCAGTTATGAGCATCCGCTGGGAGACTATTACAAGCGGATGGGCCAGCGGACTTCCACCACGCCTGATATGTTCAGGCTGTATCTGGGTAGCGTCACGTTGCAGCCAGGAGAGTACCGCGTCTACTCACCCGAATCGCCCTACGCCTCTGTCTGGGGGAAGGCCGTACGTCTAACAAACAGCTTTAACTATACCGGCGGCTACACCGATGGCGGTACCACAGGTCTAGATTGGGGTGACCTCTGGCCTGGCTTCAATTTATATTCATCCGACCGGACACAGTTCGAAATCGCCCCAACTGGCATGTCGTCGCCGGACGCCTACGGCATCCCCCGCTCGGTGCCCAACGTCAACCGGATCATTCCTGCCGGCGTGTTTCGCTCCAGGCACGGGCTGGTCTGCTGGCCAGGCGACGGGCTCACGGAAGCGAGCAACAGTTATGAACTCTATAATCGCAGCAGCGAGCTCAACGAAGTCTCGCACCGCATCATCGATCCGACCCGTGTCGGTCACCCGGGTCCGATCACCTTTCCGAACATCAGCTCGATTCCACCCAACCGGACGTTCTCCGGACTGCCGGCCCCGGGCCAAATCATCGCGGCCCTCGAACTTTCGACCCGCTCGGTAACCGAACGAGCCCCGTCAACATCTTGGTTAAGTGCCGCGGCGACGAGCGCGCTGCCATACCCGCCATACACGGCAGCGGCTTCGCTCTATCAGACAGCGCCGCCCGCCCCGATGTTCACGCACACCAATCCCACCGCACCGGTCGTCAGGTCCGACGGCGCAGGTCGCACGGCGAACGGAGCTAACCAAGGTTTCAACGGCTCTTCCCCGAGCTACCGCATGCGATGCTTCCGCCCGACGGGCTCGGGATCGGCTCCGTGGAGCACGCTCATTGCAACCTCGGTCAGCGGAGGAAATACCCTAGCCTATGGCGGCTTCAGTAAAGAGACGACGGGCACCAACAAAGCCGTGCATGTAGAGATCCCCCTCGCTCCGCCCGCCTCCCTCGGACAGTATGCCCATGCCAACTTCGGCCTGCGCGACCAGCAGCCACTTTACGGGGTCGGAAATAGTTTCGCGAGCCTCCAGGTTCCTTCGAACAAGGCGCATGAGCTGACCGCGCCCGATTGGACGGAATTCGACCAGCCTTTCCTGCTCAACGATGCACTCTGGGACGGCTTCTTCCTTTCATCAGCCGGACCGGAGATGACCCGTAACGCTCTGCCCTACGCACCCACACCACCCGACCCTGATGCCGTCGCCTCCGTCAACCCCTTCGCGGAGACACGCACCCTTGACCAGGTCTTGGATGACTTCTCCGCCGGACGTCGGAGCCTGCTAAACCCGCGCATGCGGCTGGACGCCGGCAACCCCAGCGCCCGTGACGCGCTCCGATCGCATCGCACAGCGGCTGCCGCACTGCTCAACGACGGCGCCTTCAATGTGAACAGCGTCTCCGTCGACGCATGGACGGCCTTCCTGGGCTCGGCTAACCGCATCGCCTATGCGAACCTCTCGGCCAGCCAACCTAATACGACAGCGGGCAACCGGGCCAACGTCAGACTACCGCGGGCCCTTCAGGCGGAACCCTCCAGCCCGGCCACGGGAGCGATGAACGAAACCGGTCGCACCAACTGGCACGGATTCGCCAACCTCAACGAGACCCAGATCAAAGCATTGGCGACGGCGATCGTCGCCGAGAACAAGGCAAGATTCCAGATGCTGACCCGGACCGAGCGCGACCAAGCCACGCCCCCGGCCGCGCGCGTTTTCTCCGGCCAGACGGTCGCCAGCACGCCCTACCTGAGCCTCGCGGAATTCGTGAACCGTTTCCTTTGCCCTGACGCCTGGGCGTCCCGATGCGGCGCCCTGCAGTCCGCCATCTTTCGGGCCGACGCCGCGAACGCCGCAGGATTAAGCGACCGGGTCACCGCGATCTCCGGAGTCCGGTTCGCCTCCGAGGTCATGGTCAGCCAATCCACGCTCAGCGGAACCAACTCCGCGCCGCTGAGCTATCCTCAGAACGTCGAGGCTGGCGAGAAGCCTGTCAGCGGCGCGGGAGCCAACCGCGTGCATGCCGCCATGGGGTCGCCCGGCAACCTGATTCAAGTCGACCTCCTCCAATCCCTCGGGGCTTCGATCGCCACCCGCTCGGACACGTTCACGATCCGCGCCTACGGAGAGGCCGACGATGGAAATGGCTCCAAAGCCAGCTGCCTGATGGAAGCCGTCGTCCAGCGTACACCGGAATACGTCTCTTCCGATAACGCTCCCGAAGTCCGCCCCGACGATACCACGTTCGCACCCGTAAACAAATTGCTGGGACGACGTTTCAAGATCATTTCGAGCAAATGGCTCCAACCCGATGAAATCTAAACTCTTCTGCCTGCTGACCTTGCTCCTATCCGTCGCGGCCCACGCGCAGGCGCCGCGCAAAGTCGAAGCAAGCCTGCAGCTGCTTTCCGGGGGAGAGTACATCGCCGACCACGGCTACCTGCAAGCCGACGGCCAGATCAAGTCCGTCGATATCTCGCCCGATTTCCTGAGCCAAAGAATCAGTTACAGGGGGGCCGCGCGGTTTGAGATCCGACCCATCAGTGGCGCAGGATCCAAAAAGGACGATGGACCGCCGCTGGCCTGGTTCGACTTCCCCGAGGGCGAGGGACCGTTCCGCCTGATCCTCATCGTCAACCCGCGGCCAGGAAGCAACGGGATCAGCGCGATCAACGACAGCCCAGGCTCCACTCCTTTCGGCGCGATGCGTTTCTTCAACGCCTGCCCATATCCCGTCGAGCTGCTCGGCGAGCGTATCCGGTTGCGACTGGCACCCCGTTCATCCGCCTTGGTGAAGCCCGACGTGAAAGACGGTCATTACTTCGACCTGGACGTCGTGACCCATGACGGCGAACCCAGAAACGTCTTCCACCTGCACCAGTTTCACATGGTTGACGCGCGGTCGCTGCTCTTCATCGAGCCGGAAGGCCCCCAAGGCCAGGCGCGCATAAAATCCGTGGAGGAAAGGGATATCCGGCTTGCAGGCCCAACCCCGAAGACGACCGAAAGCGTGCCGCCTAAAAAGAACGGACGCGACCGGAAACCGTCGGGCAAATAAGCCCAGCCGGCGTCACTTCTTCGGCGACTCGTTGCAGTGATCGCAGACCTTACCGACCTTGGCGGCCTTGACGCAACAAGGGTGGTTGCATTTTTCGCCCCGCTTCGTCGCCTTGTCGCAGCAGCTGCCTTCTTGGTATTTCGGCGCGGCCTTAGGCGGAGCGGAAGGGGCGGTGTCGGCGGCACAGAGGACGACGACGGAGGCAAGCAACAGGGCAAGGTTTCGCATGGCATAACATCTTGCGGTCTCGGGGCGGCCCACAAGCGAAAACAAAAAGGGCCGACCCATGTCGGCCCTTTAAGGGAAAATCGGCGAAGCGATTACTTCTTGTTGCAAGTTCCGGTCTTGGCCGTGGTCACCGGAGCGACCTTCACGACGGACTTGTTCTTGTCGTCGCACTTGTGCTGTACCTCGGGCTTCTTGTTCACCTGAGGGGTGACGACTTTCGGCTTCACGACGACCGGCTTGGTCGGAGGCGTCACGACGGTGGTGGTCGTCGTGGTGGTGGTAGTGGCGGCGGCGAAGAGAGAGGCCGTTAGGAGAAACAGACTAAGCGAAGCGATGGTTTTCATGACATCATCAATCTAACCAAGCCAAAAACGGTGACAACAAAAGTCTTAGATATTTAATATCGGTAAAGAGGTCATATTACTGAGTATTTAATGGTTTTTTGATATATAATTTACGCATAATATGGAGACTGTAACGGCGGCATGAGGCTTGCAAGCGGCGCAACCCTAAGGGATACTCTCTATATAGACCCCAGCAGGGCTATTATGCGGAACCTAAGCAAATCACGCTACGGCTTCAGCCTCATCCTATCACTCACCGTGATGGCAATGCTCGTGCTGAGCCTGGTGGTCATCGCCTCATTCATCGCGGTGGAGTCTCGCTTGGCTAATCATAGCCACCAACTGGCCCGCGCCCGGCTCAATGCGGTGGTCGCTCTCAAGCTAGCCTTGGGTCATCTTCAGCAGGAAGCCGGGCCCGATCGTCGCTCGACCGCGCGGGCGGATATCACCCAGCCAGGAGTCGCCGCCGCCTCACTCCGCAACCCGATGTGGACTGGCATCTGGCGCACGGACTTTCCTGATGTACCCCCGGCCTGGCTTGTCAGTGGCCGACATGACTTCGACCCCACAACCCAATCCGCGGTATCCCAATCCGTCACCCTCGGACCCAGTGCGGAGAAATTGGTCGGGTATAACCGTCTCAGCAGCCCAAGACTGACGGGAGGCGATAACGATAACGGCGATTATCCTGCCACGACCCTGGTACCATGGCAGGCGGACTATACACCGCCGACAGAAAGGCTCGTACCCCTTGTCAGCAACGGCAGCGCCGCTCTTGCTGAAGGCGGCCTATCATCGACTGGGACGATTATCCCCGCCAAGCCCAGCGGCATGGTCAGCCTGCCGAAGATCGACCTACCCGGCCCGGCCTACGAGGACGACACCATCCGCAACACCACCGGCAGCTTCGCTTACTGGATCGGCGATGAGGGCGTGAAAGCCCGCATTAACCTGAGCGACGCTCGTAAACAGAGTTCCGCGAGTGCCGAGCAGCTGATTTCGCTCCGCAGCCCGAATACCGTCGCCTACGGACTCATTCCCGGACTCGGCACGCTCACCCAGCCCGAGGACCTCCAGAAAATCCTGCGCACCTCGCACCTCGGCCTCCTGAGCGGCTTCACGACCACTACCGCCGACTACCCAAACGCCGACAAGCGACTTTTCCATGACGTCACCTTTTCGGCCGCCGGCGTGCTGGCGGACTCCGCCCACGGCGGCCTGAAGCGTGACCTCTCGGTGGCGTTCGAAATGAGCGACGAGCAGTTCGCGAACAGTGAATTCGGCAAAAGTAGATTCGAAATCAAGAACTCATTAGGCGTACCGCAAGAATTCAACGCTGCGGCCATCCATAACCTCAACGGGTACGAGGCAGACGAACCGGTCGATGGAGTTGAAAAAAGGATGGCAGTGCTCGTATATAATCCGGTTAATAAATACTTCGCCGCACCGGTCTTCAATCGTAGCAACGGCCTCGGCGGGACCCTCCGTGGTCCGACCTGGTGGGCCCTCCGCGACTACCATCGCCTTTACAAGCAGATCGGCTGGGGGAGTGCCCTGGGCACGGCGGGTCGCAGCATCGGCAGCAACCCCACCCTCATCGCCCGCTCCTTCTACCCCAACGTTAGGGCCGGCCACCCGGAAGGAAAACCGGCAAGCAATAATGGCATTCGCAATAGTCTCTACGGATACTCCGACGTGTTCAACGGCGAAACCGCCGGTAGCAATCCGAACGCCCCCATCGGGGACTATGACAACGGCAACCTCGTCCCCCGGCCGCTGAATTGCGCGGTCTCACCTTACGTCAGTCGCGTCCAACTCGTTTTCAGCGTCAACAAGGAAGAAGTCGTCACGCGTACGCTCGAGCGCGTATGGGACCCGGTCAGGCGTAGGTGGGTCTGGGTTTTGTGGACGAGAACGAGCGTGACCCTCTGGCTCAACCTCACGCCCGTCGTGTCGATCCACAATCCCTACAACGTCGCCCTGCAGTTCAGACGCATGACCCAGAACGGGGACCAATCCGTGGCGATTTCGTTCTCTGACATGTCCAAGTGGAACTTCGTCGTACGCAATTACGCCAACCCTGCTTCACCGAAAAAGATTCCGCTCAGCGAATTCTTCAACATGCAAGCCGCCGATACGGCGACCGAAGCCGACACCTTCAAGGTCTACCTGCCCAAGGACGTCGTCATCGCTCCCGGGGAAACCCGCGTGTTCTCCTGTCCGCCCGGCAACGAAAAATGGGCCCAGTCGGTGCAGCTCACCAATACCTACTCATCTACCGGCGGCTTCTTCGACGACGCGGCGGACTGGGGCTTTGGCTCGGCTCAGATCTTCACCCTTACCGACCCGATCGGCATGCAGATCAATCCAGCCGGAGGTAATTTCCGCATGCGCCACGCGCTCACCTGCTGGCCAGGCGATGAGCTCAAGAACACCGGGAACACCGTCGATTTCTTCTTCAACAGCAGCGAACAAGCGGAAGTGGTGCACAAGAACATCTCCGACACCACCTTCTCGAGCCTTAAGCCGGGCGCCTATGGCGCCCCTGCCGGCGAGAAGTTTTTCGCGGACTACTCTTTCATCAACGACAAGCTCTACCCCGACGGCAGCCCGGCTGAACCATCGATCATCAGCGTGATTGAAATCGCCGCCAAGACCGCCGACAGCACGACGCCCGACCTCGCTTCCGCCGCCACGGCTAGCCCCTTCCCTACCTATACACACTCCAACCCTCTCGCCGCCAGTAGCCGGCCCGATGGAGCCGGACGCGACCCGACGGCGGGCACCGCCCTGACTGGCGCCGCTCCGAGTTATGAGCTGAAGATCCTGACGCCAGATTCCTGGGATAACCTGATCGAGCTCGTACCGCGTACGGCAGCACAGGAACTCGACCCCAACGCGCCGACCATCGCTTATAACGGCTACACGCGGCACGCCGGCGACGGCACTAGAGCGATTCTCACCGAAGTCCCCTTGGTCCAGCCGACCTCACTGGCCCAATACACCCACGCCAACTTCGGCGTGCGTGACCAAGCCCCGCTATTCAGCATCGGTAACAGCTTCGCCACGACTTTGGTACCCACTGAAAAAGCCTGGCATAATTACTCCGGCTGGACCGAATACGATCAAACCTATCTACTGAACGCCGCACTCTGGGACGGCTATTTCCTCTCCAGCATCGCTCCGCAGATGACCACGACGGGCACCACCCCACTGGCACCCCGCATCAGCAATCTCGAGTCCAAAGCCATCGCTTACGCCGATAGCCTCACCGGTCCATCGACCAACGAGCAACCAGGTGACACTGGACTCTCGCCCAACACCCAGCTCACCAAGGAATCGGTCTTGGCAGCCTTCGTGAACGGCACGGCCCCCCTAGACAACCCCCGGTTCGCACTCGTCACGCCCGCGGGCAATGAGAGCTCACAGGAAGTCCTGCTCGCCGACCACCGGCGTTCCGCCAGCGTCCTGCTCAACACCGGAGCCTTCAACGTCAATTCCACCTCAGTCGAAGCCTGGAAAAGCTTCCTCGGCTCGACCCGCAAGATGGCGATGCTCGATGGTACCAGCCCGCTCGCCGTCAACGCACCCTTCCCCCGCACGCTCTCGGCAACTGGTGCCATCAAGGCCGAAGGCAATATGACCGACAGCCGAGCCTGGACCGGCTTCAGCGACCTGACCGACGATAAGATCGCCGCCCTCGCCCAGGCTATCGTCGAAGAGAACAAACTACGCTTCCAAGTACGCTACCGCACGGAGTGGGATCAACGTGCCGGTGATAAGCCTGCCGGCACCGGCACCGCCACGCCGCCAGCCGCACGTCTTTTCCGCGGACTCACGAAGGCGACCACGCCCTACCTTAGCCTCTCCGAATTCATCAACCGCTTCCTCTCCCCGCTCACCGAGTCCGATACCGGCCGTTGCGGCGCGCTGCAGGCTGCGATCTTCCGCGCTGACCAGACGGCCAACACCGGCCTGAGCGACCGGCTGATCAACGGACTCTCCGGTGTCGCCCTTACCTCTGCGGCCATTTCCAGCGCCACCTCCAGCTGGAGCCTGGCCCCGCAAAATATCGAGATGATCTCCCAGGGCGGAACCAGCCGCACGCACACCGCGCTCGGCGCCCCTGGCAACCTGCTCCAATCCGACCTCCTGCAAAGCCTCGGGCCGGCTCTGGCGACGAGGTCCGACACCTTTACCATCCGGTGTTATGGTGACGCTAATGTTCTCGAAGGCCAGCCGGCCAAGGCTTGGATCGAGGCGACCGTCCAGCGCATGCCCGAATTCCTCGACGCCACCAACGCTCCCGAAACCGGCGCCTCCGCCCCGCGGCCGATGCTCATGTCCGTGGACCCCGACCTTTCCGGAACCCCCGCCTCACTCTCCCGTTTCATCACCCCCGTCAACCATGCCCTTGGCCGTCGTTTCAAAGTCATTTCCATCCGCTGGCTTAATCCGGATGATATCTAAGCAGGTTCTTGGTCCATTCTTGCTTGCGACGACGGCCCTCCTTTACGGCCAAGGTAAGCCTGACGATTACATCGAAGCGAAAATTCGAATCGTCTCGCTCGAGCAACCCATTCTTGACCACGGCATCGTCAGCCGAGGCAAATTCACCCCGCTGGTCATCGCTACGAGTTCGCTCAGCCGGGAAATCGACTATCGCGGGCCGGCGAAATTCGAGCTGATTACGACCGCAGCGGAGCCGACTGACGAAGCTAAAACCAAAGGAAAGGAAACCTCCGCCCGTAAGGCCACTTGGTGGATCAAACTGCCCACCGACAAGACCATTCATAGGCTGATTCTTCTCGTTGGCCAGCCCGCTGAGAGCGGCGGCATGATTGCCATGGAAGATGACGCCAAAACGTTTACGTTGGGGAGTAACCGTTACCTTAATTTCTGCCCCTATCCGATCAGCGTGAAGCTTCCGGTCGGCGTGCTTCCAATCCCCAGCCAAGCGTCCAAGACCACGAAGCCCGGCGCCAAGAGCGGAGTGTACTACGACCTCGTGATCAAGAGCCATGAGAACGGCGAAGACAGGATGGCTTACTCCACCCGCATCCTGCAAAATGATGGCGTCCGTAAACTCTACTTCATCTATCCAGCCCAACCTGACACTGGGCGAGTTCGCTTCAAGGTCATCGATGACCGGCCGCCGCCCAAGGAGCTTCCTGGTAAAAAGGAAGTCCCTGAGCCGAAGGGTAAGTAAACGACGGCGGGCCGATCCGCGATAGGCCTCGACCTTAACCTGCGTAGCGCCAGTCGAGGATCTCGGCCTGCGGAATCCGGCGACCTTGCCAGCGGTTCCACTGGAGCTTGACGGCCATCTCAATCGCCTTGCCAGGTTCCGGCATGCGGTCCGCCATCCGCCAGGCCACGAAGTTCAGGCGACGCCCTCCACTGAGTGGCAGCTGGTGCCGGAAATTCCCTTCGCCGAACGGCGTGGGCGGTCGGTCGAAGACGAAACCCTTGAAGCCGAAGACTGGCTCACCGTTCCCTTCACCGAACGGCTGCAGGAGATCGAGGTCGTCGAGAAGCTGGTCGGTGACCTCGGAGGGCTTGATCCAATGGGCGATATCGATGTCACGACCGTCAGCTTGGACGACGCCGGCGAGGCGCTGGCTTTCGACCGCAGTAGCGAAGCGCACCCGGAAGGCTTCGACGTCGCTGATATTAAGCGAGACGCCGACGGCCATCGGGTGGCCGCCGTAGGTCTTGAGCAGGTCGGCGCAGGCACCGAGGGCTTCGACGAGATTGGTGCCGGGGACACTGCGGCCGGAGCCCTTAGCACTCTCCCCTTCTTTCCCGAGGACAATGACCGGACGATCGAGTGCGCGGCAAATCTTACCGGCCGCGATGCCGACGACTCCCGGATGCCAATCGCCGTGGACGACGTAACCGGCGAGGTCGCCCATCGCCTTGGCTTGGGTCATGGCTTCTTCGGTGACCTTCTTGTCGATTTCTTGGCGTTCCCGGTTGATAGAATCGAGCTGCGCGGCATCGCGCAGGCAGTCATCCGGATCATCAGACAGCAGGAGGCGCAGCGGCAGCGAAGCATCGGCGAGACGGCCACTGGCGTTGATGCGCGGGCCGATGCGGTAAGAGACGTCAACCGAGGTCAGCACCCCGCCCGGCTCCATCCCGCTAACGGCAATAAGGGCGCGCACGCCTTGGCGACGGGCTTCGCCGAGAGCCTTGAGGCCATGGGCGGCGAGAATGCGGTTCTCGCTGCGGAGGGGGACGAGGTCGGCAATCGTGCCGAGGGCGGCGAGATCGAGGTAATCCTTCACCGCGATGTTCGTGCCGCGATCGTCGCCGGCTAGGCGGAGCACCTTCAGCACGCCATGGACGAGTTTGAAGACCAGTCCAGCGGTACAAAGCGTCTGCCACGGAGCGTCCGCGGCGTCATTGACGCGCGGGTTGACCAGCGTGCAGGTCACGCGGGATTCCTTGGCCACGTGGTGGTCGACCACGATGACGTCGACGCCCTCGGCGCGCAGACGGTCGACTTCCGACTTGGAGTTCGTCCCGCAATCAAGGGCCACGAAGAGTTGCGGCTTAGCTTCGGTCAGTACACGCTCCAGCGCGGCCATCGAAAGGCCGTAGCCCTCCTCCAGGCGACGCGGGACGAAGTATTCTGGATGAGCGCCAAGACGGCGCATGAAGTGGACGAGCATCGCCGTGCTCGAGACGCCATCGACGTCATAGTCGCCCAAGATGGCGATGCGCTCGCCCTTGGCGGCGGCGAGTACGAGGCGCTCGGCCGCTTCGCGCAGGCCACCGACCGCGAACGGGTCGGAGACGTGGGCGAGCTGGGGGCGGAGATGACGCTCCGCCTCGGCCTCGTCCGTAAAGGAACGGGAGAGAACATAGGCTAAGGGTTCGGAAACCCCCAGCGCAGCTGCGATCCGTCGGGCAAGCCCGGCGTCCGCAGCCCGGTGAGACCAGGCAGCCATGTGCGAGGTGACCCTTAGGCGCCCTTGTCGGAGCCAGCCTCCCAGGAGTAGGTGCGCGGGAGTTCCGCGGCATCGACGCCCTTACGATCACCCTTGTGCCACCAGTAGAAGATGGGGCTCGCGATGAAGATCGAGGAGAAGGTTCCAGTGAGCACGCCGTAGATGAAGACCTCTCCGTAGAGGCGGACGTCGCCGGCACCGAAGGCCCAGAGGGCCACGGCACAGAGGAAGACGGTCGCAGAGGTCAGGATCGTACGGGAAAGCGTGCGGTTGATGGCGAAGTGGATCACGTCGCGAAGCTCGCGGCCGGGATTGTTCTGGAGCTCCTCACGGATTCGGTCGAACACGACGATCGTATCATTCACCGAGTAGCCGATGATGAGCAGGATTGCTGCGATGAGCGCCGCGTTGAACTGCCCTCCGAAGAAGACGAAGAGCGCCACGGTCATCAGCACGTCGTGCAGGGTAGCCACCATCGCCGCGACACCGAAGCCCGTCTCAAAGCGCAACGATACGTAGATACCGATGCCGACGAGGGCCAGAACGACGGACCAAATTGCATTGGAGCGGAGCTCTCCGCTGACGGAGCCACCGATGGCCTCACGGGAGAGCATCAGCTTATCGACAGAGGCGCCGCGATCCTTGAGGATCTCAGGATTCTTAGCCTTAATGGCGCCTACAATCGCGGCGACATTCGCGAACTCGCCCTTCGACTTATCCTTGGTGAGTTCGGTCTCGATGCGGAGGGTCGGTTCGCCGCCGCCGACGGGCGTCTGGACGGTGACGGTGGTGTCAGCCAAGCCGATGGAGGCGGCCAGTGCGGCGATCTTGCCGGTGTCGACCTTGGCCCCTGGGGCAATGGCCACCAAGGTGGATTCGCCGCCGCGGAAGTCCTTGCCGAAGGCTTCCTTGCCCTTGTAGGCGAGTTCGGAGATGCCGAGAGCGATGACGGCCCAGGAGATGATGAACGCGATGCGCGCGTACTTCAGGAACGGGATATCGAGCGTCGGCTTGAAGACCGGAAGGCCGAAGATGCGGGACATGATGCCGCGCGCCAAGGCGAGCTCCTGAAGGCCACGGCAGGTCACGAGGGTCGTGAAGAGCGTGGTGAAGATACCGAAGATGAGCGTGATGCCGAAGCCGCGGACCGGACCCGTCCCCATGAAGGCGAGGATCAGGGCCACGAGTAAGTGCGTCAGGTTGGCATCGACGATGGTCCAGGTCGCGCGGTTGTAGCCTTCGCGAAGGGAGACGGCGCGATCCTTGCCAGCGCGGGCTTCTTCGCGCACGCGTTCGAGGATCAGGATGTTCGCGTCGACCGCCATGCCGAGCGTGAGCACGAGCGCGGCGACGCCGGGCAACGTGATGGTCGCGCCGAAGTAGGCCATGGCGCCGAGCATCATCGTGAGATTGAGCACCATGCCGGCGACGGCGATGAAGCCACCCCAGACGTAGAACCCGACCATGAAGAAGATGACGAGACCGACGGCGACCAGCGAAGCCGTGACGGACTTACCTTGGGCGTCCTTCGCGAGCGAAGGGCCGACGGAGGTGACATCCTGGGTGATCAGCGGGAACTCGAGAGGGTTGTTGAGCACGTTGGCGAGCTCGACGGCCTCCTCACGGGAGAACGAGCCGGTGATGGTCGCTCCGGTGCTCCGGATGGCTTCTTTCACGGTCGGAGCAGACTGTAGCTTACCGTCGAGAACGATGGCGAGCTGGCCGACGGAGCGAGAATTGCCCTCGGCAATCTTGGCGGTGAGGTCGCCGAACTTCTTGGAACCCTCATCGGTGAACTTCATGTCCACGTAGAAGGAGATGCCGTCATCGGAGCGACCGGAGGCGGACTTGATAATCTTACCGGTGGCGTCCGCGGCCTTCTTCACGAAGTAGCGGTTGATCGTAATCGCGCCGGAGCGGCTGTCGACGTCGCGGAGCGTGAGTACCTCGTAGGTCGAGATCGCGGAGGCGGCACCGAGCATCGGGTCGACAGGCAAAGAACGAAGGGAACGCTCACGGTCGGTCTCGGACGGACGTTCGGTGCGGTGGACCTGGCGGAACTCAAGCTTCGCGGGCTTCTTCAGCGCGTCGATGACGTCGGGATTATTGGCGGCGTCTTCGCCGGGGAGCTGGACTTCGAGGGAGAGGTCGCCCACGGGGCGGATTACCGGCTCGGCGACGCCGAACTGGTTGACGCGCTGTTCCATGACCTGGATGGCTTGGTTGACCATGTCAGCATGGGAGACGTTGGACTTATCGCCGGCGCCCTTCTCACCTGATTCAGCGCCGGTCGGGTCGACCTTGAGCGTGAAGGAAACCCCGCCCTGCAGGTCGAGGCCGAGCTTGAGGCGGCCTTGAGAGGAAACCATGAGCTGCTTGAGGACGATGCCGTTGCGCTTGGTCTGGTCGGGCTCGCGGACGATCTGGGCTTCGGTGAAGAAGAACGGACGGAAGTCGACCGGGGTCGCGCGACCGCGGCCTTCGCCGATATCACGGAGAGCCTGAAAGTAGGAGACAGATTTCTTGTCGGCAGCGACCGCAGCGTCCTTGTAATGCTTTACGCGCTCGAGGGCTTCAGTGTGGAGCTTGTCGAATTCGGACTTCTGCGCGATAACCTGCGCGGGCACGAACTGGTCGAGAGGGATTGGAGCGATCGGGTGGAACTCGAACCAGGCAACAGCCAGGGCGACGAGCGAAACCGCAATCTTCCAGAACCAGGTCCTGGATGTCATTATATCAGGGTCGGATTAGGGGTGAACAACCTTAGGCCTGGACGACGGCGTCGACGTCCTTGCCCATGATGGCGGACTTGTGGACGACCAAACGGCCGGAATCGAGCTCAAGGGTGATACGGTCATCCTTGATGGAGACCACGCGGCCGTAGATGCCACCGGCAGCTAGGACCTTGTCGCCCACGGCGAGCTCGGTCTGTAGCTTTTCGAGTTCCTTCTGGCGCTTACGCTGGGGGGCGAAGAGCAGGAAGTACATGCCCACGAAAAGCAGGGCGTACATCGCCAGGATGGTCCAGCCACCGCTTTGCGGCTCGCCGGCACCAGCAGCGGCACCCTGAGCCTGTGCAAGCCCTTGATTGATAACAGTTTGGATGATATTCATTGTTCTTATTGTTTGGAAAGCGGGGAAAGGGAACTTCTGGAGATGTGATTTAAGGGCAAAAAAGCAAGCCCCGGCACATCCCGATTGGCTTTGATTACCCCCCAGCACCTGCCAGTGTGAATAACTCTCCATGAGCCAGCCCGCCCAGGAGCCGATCGAAGGCTCCGCACCCGTCAAACCCCTCACCATGGCGGCCACCATCGCCGCGCTGGGAGTGGTCTTCGGCGACATCGGCACCAGCCCCCTCTACGCCTTCCGGGAATGCCTCCGCAACGGACTCCATAACGGCGGCACATTGGACCAGATTGTCGTCCCGGCGGTCTCGATGATCATCTGGTCCCTCATCTGCGTGGTGACCGTTAAATACGTCCTCTTCATCATGGAGGCCAACGAGGATGGCGAAGGGGGCATCATGACCCTGGTTTCCTTGGCTTCCAAGAAACAGAAGGCCGACGAAAAGACCGAGGAAGACCGGACCCATGTCCACTCCAAGCGCAAGCACCGTAGCATCCTGGTGCTACTTGGTGTCTTCGGCACCGCCCTACTCTTCGGCGATGGCGTGATCACTCCCGCCATCTCGGTCCTGTCGGCGCTCGAAGGCATCAAGGAGGCGAACGAGAGTATGAAGGGGCCCCTCTCACCCAGCGCCCTAACTATCCTCATCCCCAGCTTCGCGGTCATCATCCTGGTGGGCATCTTCGCCCTACAACGACGCGGCTCCGGCAAGGTGGGTATGTACTTCGGACCAGTCACCCTCGTCTGGTTCGCCTGCATTGCCGCCACCGGGATTGGCGCTTTGGTCCAGCACTCGGCTCAGGCCACGATCATCGCCCACGCCTTCAACCCCTTGGAGTCCATCGGCTTCTTCATCGAATACCCTAAGCTGGCGATGATCATCCTCAGCGCGGTCTTCCTCG
>Ga0209500_10000239_pt1 | contig 50203 bp, 34 predicted proteins | sample S_140212_EF_Meta_FD_187323 | JGI IMG/M metagenome (GOLD analysis project Ga0209500, IMG submission 187323) | Freshwater microbial communities from Lake Simoncouche, Canada to study carbon cycling - S_140212_EF_MetaG (SPAdes) (version 2) | ecosystem: Environmental > Aquatic > Freshwater > Lake ... | reverse complement strand
CTGCGTTTTATTCACTGTTTGCACACGACTTGTCCCGTCATGATGCACAATGGCAGGGAAGTCTTTACCATGCTTACAAATGCCTATAAATTGCATATAGGGGGTGTTTACAACACACTTAGGCACCTCAAAATACTCGTGTAAATCCTCCTCTAGTATAGCGGGTGCAAATGGTCGAAATTCCTGTCTTTGCTTGATGCCATTTACCAAATCTTTGATATCATCTCCTCGAGGATCTGCCAGCAGTGATCTATTACCAAGAGCTCTGGGACCGAACTCGGCTCTACCGTTTGCCACCCCTACCATGCGATTGGTTTCTAATTCTTTTATCACGTGATCCACAGGATATTCGCCTTGTATATTATGTCCTAAGAAAGGGTGTCTCCAATTGATATGTTTTCGTTCGGCAGCAGCAATACAACCAATGGAACTGCCAGCATCGCCTGGATTGGGCATGATCCATATGTTATCAAACAATCCTAAATTGGCTAATTTGCTATTAGCAACACAATTTAGAGCCACGCCTCCGCCATACACTAGATTTCTTTTGTTGCCGTACCGACTGACTGCTATCTGACCTGCGGGTATGTACTGTCGTGCCTTACGCCATAATTTTTCTAATTCTTGTTCCGTAACTTGTTGTATGCTGGCTGCTAGATCCACGGGATCAGCTTCAGGCAGCCAATTACCCAATCCTTTATGTAAATTCTTCTTTAAAGTAAAATCTCCATCTCTACATAATAAATCTCTATAAATTTCTGCTACATGCCTAGGTTCTCCATATGCTGCCATGCCCATTAGAATATATTCTTCTTCGGCAGGTTTGAGTCCTACCCGCTGTGTAAATGCTGAATAGAGCACTCCTAATGAATGAGGATATTTAATTTTGTAGCATAGATCTAATTGATTGCCTTTGGCTTGCCATATTGAAGTGGTGTCCCATTCTCCTATGGCATCCACTGTTAGCACCATAGCATCATGGAACGGAGATGTAAAAAATCCCCCGGCAGCATGAGATTCGTGGTGACTCACATATTCATCTATTTTTATTCCAAAAGCATTTAAATAATTTTGTGGTATATTTGACCTAGAGAAAACTTCAGCCCATTGACCAGCATAGGCTTGTCTAGTTTTTTTTAGTAAAGGTCGCTCATAATAAACTACTTTGTCCCATGGTCCGTATTCACGAGCCTCATTTACTATTTGCCAATTAAGATAATGATCATTTTTATCTTTGCTGTATCTTTCTGCGTGTGCTGCCCATAGAATTTCTCCATCTTCAACCACAGCCATAGCAGCATCGTGATTTAGACAGTTGATTCCTAATATTCTCATTTTATTTGTAGATGAAAGGATCTTTCTTTTTTAACTCTTTCAATCTCTTACGATATTGAATTTCTATTTTAATTTTTGTGATTATAGATTTAATCCATTTTATCATATTATCTCCTATTTTGTTTAACAATTGCTGAAAATTTGTCTTTCATTAAAATAGCTGCATCTTTATGTGCTTCATCTAAAGGATGTGTTGTACCACGTGGATAGTTGTTTAGTAGTGCCCATTGATTAAATCCCATATTTCTTTCTCCGAAAAAAAACCAGTTATTAAAATTAATTTCATTATACAATCCATTAAGAAATGTATCAATCTCTTTAAGAGGTTTTAACTCATCATAAAATAGCACATTGTCAGCTAAGGTAAAAAAATAAGGTATTTTTTTCTTTTCCAATATATTTTGCAACCAAATTATACTTTTCCAACTAAGATATGTCTCATGATACTGGTTAGCGGCATAACGATATATAGAATCAGCGAATGGTCCTACTCCTGTAAGTTGCATATTATCTCTACGTTGTTTCCAGGTCACTAAATGAGATTCATTCATAGAGAAAGATGTTTCTGCCTCTACTTGTCTATCTGTTGTGTCCCATGGGGTAATTGATGTCCACCTAGATTTTTCTAACATTATGTTTCTAGGCATTGCCCAATCGTATCTTGAGGTAAAAGTCCACATCACTGCAACAGTTGTGTTCTTATACTCAGAAGATGTTATATATTCAAAAACTCTCCTTGCTATACCAGAATTTCCTGACCCGGGATAAGTGACAGATTTATATTCTAATTTTTCTGTTTTTGCTAACAAAGCAGCCCAAGAATTTTCTGATGGTTTTTGTCCTTGTATATCATCAGATAATTCGTGTCCAAAAGTAAAGCTGCAACCCCCTGCTAATAATGTTCTATTCATATATCTTTAAAAATTTATTTAACTCTGGAAAAACTGCAGCAAAATTTTCTTCTCTGTACTGATCTGCTTGCAGTATTCTTTTCTTCCTTTGCTCATGTACAGCATCAGAATATCGATCTGCACTGTTCATATAACTGATTATAGTAGCTAATTCTTTTATATCTCGATACTTTTCTGTTATTATTTTTTTTAATTCTATAGGTAAGGTCTGTACATTAAAGTATTCAGGATCAAATAGAGTATTAATGTACAGGAATTTGGGATTGAACTCTTTTACCCATTTAACTAAAGTGTTTAAATTTAATATATTAAAGATACTAATTGTGGAACAAATTTGAAAATCGGTATTGCCTGTGAGCGTGGATCTTATATTGAATTCTTTTAAATTTTCGTTAACTTGATCCCATTGAGCAGGATGTCGTTGATATTCAAATGCTGCTCCTGTGTCATCTATACTGAATGCAATCTCTACATGTTTAAATTGGCTCCATAGCCAAAACACTCTTCGATCAGGCAATTGTGTGCCATTGGTATTATAATGTATGTCTTGATTGCGAGCATATCCTTGCTCTACACAATGTTCTAGTATCTTAAAATGATTTTCTATCATGAAAGGTTCGCCGCCTGTAAACTCAAAATATTCTACATCTTTTAATACAGGTTTAATATCTTCAAAGAACGCAGGATTCCGTTTAGGCCATTGTCCTTCATCTAATTGTTTCTTTGCTAGAGGATTTGGTCCATAAGCAATCTCTTCCTGTGCCCATTTTGAACTGCTCCAACTGCCGCATATACGACATTTTAGATTACACACATTGCCCAGTTTGAAATCAATAAATTTTAAAGTAGGCGTTGTTTTGGGAGTCCAATCCTGTAAACTATTTTTCATTTTATAGATAGAATTCATTCTTTTACTGGTTTTGCCGGCATCTTCTTCTTGCCAACAATTACTACAACCTTTGGGACGTTCTCCTTGACGAAATTGATCTCTCAAATCGTTCATGTATTCTGAATTTTGTATGACGTCAAGTTTATGTTTATAAACCTTATAATCTGCTATTTCTCCTTTATAAAGACAACAAGGTGATGCTGAACCATTCACATCTACTTCTAAATGCGTCCATGGTAACACACATATATTAGATTTTATATATTTTTCCACCATTCTAACATCCTTTTATCTTGCTCTAATATTTTTTTAATATCTGTTTTTCTAATAATATCAATCTTTTCAATTCTTTTTTTGCCTTGCTTAATTTGTTCTGGATCTTTATATTCTTCCTCAAATGTTGGTCTGTTTTTCATATTTTCTAATACATCTATTAGACTCTGTTGCAATGGTGTAGACTTCTTTTTAATATATTCTAAATTTTCATCAATAATAGTGTTTAATAATTGTCTAGGTAAACACATAGGACTCATTAATTGCCTAGCATCAAAAGCAAATGTAACTTTAGTTAATAGTTTGGCATTTAATCGTTGACTAAGATCAAACATATTTTTTAATTCTAATAAACCTGGCATAGTAATTGTGAAATCTAATTGCATCTGTCTTTTGTGTCGAGCAAACGCTAATCCTTGCGTAAAATGATCTAAGAATTGATTATATTTTAATCCTGTGCGAATATACTCTCCTACTATTCCTGTTCCATCAATAGATGCACATACTTGCCAATCTTTAAATTTGCTTAAAATATCTCGAAATAAATTTTTACCTTTAAAATCAATTCTACTTAAATTAGTGTTATATCGAGCATATACTTTATCTTGAAATCCTAATTTTATTATTCTAGACATGCTATCCCAATGTATATCCCACATTAAAGGTTCGCCACCTACCCAATATATCTCTTCAATACTACGATCTTCCACAGCATTCATAAACTCTTTGACTATTTGAGTGTCTTGAAATTGTTTGATTTGTTCTCGTAATGGTGATGCCATCCATGGCTGATTAGTTTCAGACCACATATTATGATTTTTTTGTTCTGATTCCCAACTAGAACTTAACATATCCCCACATTGACGACATTTAAAATTACAAAGATTATTAAAACGATAATCAAAACTTACAGGTCGCATTGTAGTTGCTCCATTATCGTCTGTGTTTTCAAATGCTTGATTTATTTTGTTTTTAAATAAATTTGTAAAATAATCTCTATAAACATCTGTGTTTAATAATTTATTATTACATACCTCACATTCTGGTAATGTTTCTCCGGCTAACATTCTTAGTCTTACGCTCTTCATATGTTCACTATTCCAATGTTGTTCTAGAGTTTGGGGATCATATTTGACTAATTCTCCTGAGCGATCAATATATTGTTTAAAACTTCTTGCTGATTCTCTAGATGCACAGCACATACGTCTTTCAGTTTGAGGGGAAAGATAGGTATGAGTCCAGGGAGCCATACAAAATTTATTATTGCCTTCGTTAGGTTTAATTCTTTTCATATAATTCTGTTAATTCTGGAAAAGTTTTTAATATATTTTCATTCCTTATATCATCTATTTTTTTCATATTTTTTTTAAATTGATCTATATGTATAAAATTATCTCTTCTCATCATATAATCTAATCCTGACTGAAAGCCCTTGGTTGCTCTTGTTAGATGATCTTTTGGTTTTAACCATTCGATATGTTTCTCGTATTTTTCTTTTACTTGTTGTTTCATTGATTCTGGTAATAAATCGATCCTTTGCCAAAAAGGAAATTGTAATAAATTAAAATTAAAATCTTGCGGTTTTATATAACCTTGTTCTGACCACGTTCTATGAAAATCTACTACATGCAAAGCATTAATTAATCCTACTGTGGCACTTATGTAAAAATCTACTTTTGGACAAACTTCTTGCATTCTTTTTCTATTTGCTTCTATATCTGTCCATACTGTACCTTTTCTCATAAATTCTGCTCTTGGCCCCATTGCATCTAGACTAGCACCTACACTAACAGAATTAAACTTGTTCCACAATTCTAGTACATCCATGTCTTTAAAAGTTAATTTGCTAAAATTGGTGTTGTAAATTAGTCTCACATGATACATCTTTCTACGATCTAATTCTTTTAAAATTTTATAATGTTCTTCCATTATAAGAGGTTCTCCCCCTGCAAAATAGAATTGCTCCACATGATCAAACTGTGTTAACATCTGATTCCAAATATCATCTGCTGTTCGGCCTACTTTCATTATTTTGGCATGATCTGGTGGTTTGCCAGTTAATTTTTTATGGTCTTCGTACCAATTGGATGAGAACCATGTGCCACAACTACGACAGGCAAAATTGCAAAGATTACTAAATCGTATATCCCAATATTTGATTACAAAATCAGCAGTGCCATCTGCTTTCGTGTTATCAATCATACCTATATTGTGTCCAAAATGCTTGTTAGAACTTAATCTTAAACTAAAAAATCCTGATTTCTCTTGATCATAACATTTCCCACATTGTCGAGAAGTTTTATTAGACAACATGTTCAATCTCATCTCTCGCATGTCTTTGCCATTGAACACTTCTTCCATAGAATTTTTATTAAGATTTCCTACAGGATGCTGATCCAGTCCAAAACAACAAGGATAGGCTCTTCCATCAGGAAAAGCGTGTATGTGTAACCATGGCATCATACAAAAAGTATCGCTATCTAATAGCAGTTCTTTCTGCTTTGAAGTCATATCTTTAATTTTTAATTTTTCGGGCTCTTTAGCCCCATACTCATAAGCCACGGTACCACTCTCCTATTCTTGCGAACGTTTTTGTAAAATCTTTATTTCTTCTCTCATCATATTGTTTATAGAAATTTTTAAAGTCGGCCCTTAGTCGTGGTAAATCAAATGCTTCAGAATGCGGTGTTTTAACTATATCTAGATAATCTATTAATCTCTGCACATGAGCAACCTCCATAAGCTCGCAATGAGCTATGTTTATGTCTAACCATTGAGATAGGTTATCTCGAAATTCTGTTCTTAGATAGTCTGGCAATACTAAAGGAGATTGAAAACTAGGAAATCTCAGTATGTTTAAAGTAAAGTTTACATCTACTCCATAAACTCTTTTAGCATCTAATTTATTTCTCACAATGACATCTAGAAACTGAGGCAATGATTCTAGACATAGGGCATTTATGGTACACATGTTGTGCAATCCTGCAGGTTTTATTTGATTAATCACATTAACAAAATTTACATACCAACGAGTATAATCTATACCATCTCGAATATAATCTGAGTGAGCATACGTTGATTCGTTGGAAGTATAGATATGTAGATTTTTTATTCGTTTACATTTTTCTATAAACTTTTCAAATAATTCTGCCTTGGGTACCAGGTTAGAGTTAATAGCCAATCTCATATTGGGATTAATTCGTTCTCCCTGTGTTTCAAACCAATCCAACAATCTCCACAGAGAAGGTGACATCATGGGTTCTCCTCCTGTGATCCTTAATTCATCCAGTGTCTTATGTAGATCTGTTTCCCACCATTTGAAAAATGCTTCTACGTATGGATTAATTTCTTCTAATTTGTATAATTGAGCACTATCATGTGAATGAGTGAAATGATTTCTACCATCTGATATTAAATTTTTATAAGGACCGTTTTGTTTTATATCTTTTGCCCATGTGGTACTAAATGCAGGATTACAATAAGAACAAGCAAAATTACATGTTTTATCAAAGGCAATCTCTAAGGTTTTAAGATTTACATCTTCTGTAATAGGTGTATTGAATGCTCGTTCTAGATCTGCATCTGAATAAATTTTACTTTTGTATACTCTATCACTCACAGCATCTCTGCCCATGTCTTCTATCTTCCAGCAGTATTCACAGCCTGCAGGTCTTTCTCCAGCAATCATTTTGGCACGATCCTGTTTCTTTTGGGGAGTGTTATGTAATAACTTAGGATTATTTTTTAATTTTTTTGCATCGACCCTATGTGCAGGTGGATGATGGCAACTAGTAGACATGCCAGATCCTAACCATATGGTAGCATTGTACCATTTTGCACCACAAAAACTAGGAGATAAGGAGTCTAATATTTTTTTACGATATTCAAGATCTGGATTCATATGTTCTAATTATAGGTTTTTACAATGTTGCCAAAATTCCTGCATCTCAGGAAATGTTTGTTCAAAATTTGTGCCTCTTCTGCGATCGTGTTCTGCAAAAAATGTGTAAAAATTCTTTTTTTGCATATTATCTTGTTCTGCATGCTTACGCCAGTAAGCAAGATTACGCTGCATCTTTTGTATCTCAAAGTCTTTGAACAATGAGAAATCTAATCTAGTTTCTGTCACTTGTTTAGGACCAATCTGCTCTTGATGTTCTATCATCCATTTGATATTATCTTCATGTATACGTTGATATGATTCTGGCAGTAGAGTAATCTGTTGCCATAGCGGTTGACGCAGCAAAGGTATATCAAACCACACTCGCTGATAGGTTTTTGAATGTTCTGATCTTAATAAACGTATATCCTTGAGTAATTTATCCAGTGAAGTAACACTTAAATTATTGTAGGTAATGATAAATGTGACAGAATTACGCACAGGTATGCTGTGTAGGAACTCATTCACATTGTCCATAAATTGATTATAATTTAATCCGTTCCTTATGTACTCTGCTTGTGGGCCATGAGCATCTACAGATACAAATTGCATAAAATGTTCCACTTTTTCATCTAAACATATCCTTTTGACTTGATCAAAATACTTGTTTTTTAATTTAACATCCGGAGGACACATATTAGATGTAACATTTAAGTGCAAATCTTTTTTAGGATGATCTATAATGTAGTCAAACACTCGATAGGTATTCACATCCATCATAGGTTCTCCACCGGTCATGCGGAAATGTTTTAAATTTTTATATAATTCCGGCCACCAACGCCAAAATGCTTCCACGTAGGGATTAGTCTCTCTGTTGGGTATAGGCTTCCTCCTGCCGACGAAATGCTCCGGCGCATTGTGTCCAGGGTTAGTAGGATACGCTCCGTGTATTTCTATTTCCTTGCCCCATGCTGTGGAGAATTGTGGTGAACAATAGCTGCATTTAAAATTACAAGCATTATTAAAGTTTACTTCCACATAACGAGGCACATGGGTTCTGTCCAGGGGATTGTCTCGAATCTTTTCAAAATCTATCATGGCCCAGGGCTCGCCAGAACGATAGTGGCGATCACTCATCTCGCCTGTGTCTTCCATCTTCCAACAATAGGAACAGCCTTTAGGTCGTTCACCTGCCAGCATTTGTTGTCTCTCCTTGATCTTTTCTTCTGTGTTGTGCAGTGCTGCTGGATTTTTTGCAAGTACCTCTGCATCTATCTCATGCAATGGCGGATGATAGCAGGAATTGGTCAGCCCTGTGGGCAGGTGCAATGACACCTGATTCCACTTTGCTAGGCAAAAACTATCACTGACCTCATCTAACTGTTTTTTTGCAAAGTCTGCATCATTCTTATAATCACTTAGTTTCACGATCTTGAACTCCTTTGTTAATGTGAGGACGTTGACAAAATTTATAGAATTGACTCTCTCTTGCATCAAAATCTGCAATAGGTAATCCTAGTCTTTGTCTTAAACTGTTGCCATAAGCACCCATATCAGACTCTATATCGTACATCATTTTAGAAAATTTATCACCCATGAATTCTAAATCTCTAATTAAAGTAATATCATAATTTGTATCTAAAGTAGACATATAACAACCACATCGAGCTCCTAACATTGCCCATTTTCCGTTTTCAACATCTGCTCCTAGACTCATCCAAATTACTAATGTTTGTAAATTTATTCTAGGTATAATCTTTATAAAACTTGCCGGGTCAACTTTTTTTCCTCTGTCTAGACTCATCTTAACACCTTCTCTATATCCAGCGATAAAAGCCTGCTCTGGAGTATGATTAATATATGTTGTAGAATAAACATTGTGTAAATTTTCATGTGGTACTGTCCAACAAAAATCTATTTTTGCTTTCTCATCTACTGCATTTTCATGTGTTTTCATTCCTAAACATGTTTTCTTAGGCCATCCCACAACACCCCCATTGCCATACACCAATCCATTAATAATATTTTTTGCTCTCCATCTATGTACTGCAGCAGGATTAGTTTTGGTCCAATCCAGTGTTTGCAATAGGAATGAAGGATCTATGCGATTATCTCCATCTATAGATATAAAAAATTCTGTTTCTGCCTTGTCGGCAGCAGCTTTGTGTGCATTATCAAATCCTTTTACACCATGCACTCGTTTGGCCCATGGAACTATATTCAATAGGTCAGCATAATTTTCATCAGCATTGGGCTCTCTGTAGCTAATGAATACAAAATCTAAATCACTTATTCTGATTTTATCTGCCATGAATATAAATTTTCTTGTTTTTCTTTGTAAGAAATAGGCCAAAAAGGATTATGATTTAATAATTCATAGCCTTGTTCTTTATTCTTTTTTAATTCTGGTTCTATCACTGTTGTTGTTGTTTTTAGAATACGAATAAATTTTCCCTTTTTATATAAAAAATTTTCTTCTCCACTTTCTTGAAGTTTTTTAAAGTTTTCTAATGATATCTCTATACTATTTTCTTTATTTCCTTTGCCAATTTCTAATATTTTTTCATTTTCTACTGTGATAAAATATCTTTTTTTAGGTCTAATAGCAAATTGTTCAAGAGATTTGATTAGTTCAGACATAAATTTTTTCTAATAAATTTTTTTCATGATAATGCCATGGTCTTGTTATTCTATAACCTCCTAGGTATATTTCATTATCAACATTAAATGGACTTAAATAATTGTAAAAATTTCTATTTCCTGGTATTTGATTAATTCCGTGTTTACCATGAATAAAATTGAACCAATCATATTTTATTTTGTATTGTTGTATAGGATCTTGTAATTTGTTAGCTAATGCATAAACCACATCAGTCGATGGCACATTATCATGACAATTAATCAAAAGATTTTCTTTAACATATTCCCAATTTTTTATTATAGATCTACAAATATTAAAAAATTTATTAGCCCAAACACTCCTTCTAAAATAATGAAGACCGTTGTAAACATCTGGTAAAGAATTTTGTTGATGTAATTTCCTATAAGGTGAATCTGTTACTATGCTATCTTGATAATCCCTACAATGATAAGAAAAAATCATATCGTGTTGACACAAAAAATTCCACCACCAATCAACAGAACAAGGAAATAACATATCTGCTTCTAATTTAATAGTGTGAGTAAAAGGAGAAAGATTAAAAACTTTCCACTCGTTTCCCATTTTCCATTCAACATTTTTGCTTTCGTCGTGCTCAAGCACAACCACTTTGTCAAAAACATTGTTTGGAACTTTGGTGTTTTGATCTACAATGATGCAAACTTGATTAATTCTACAGAATTTTTTTATACTTTTACACAATTCTACACTTAGTTTTATATAATCGGTGTTAGAATTATTCTGAGCAATCCATAAAAAACCTTTAGACATTGAAAAACTCCTTATCAAAAACATGAATATCTTGATTACATATTTTTGCCCAAGATTCTTTCCAGCTGAATGTCATAGATTGTGTAGTAAGTTCTAAAACTTTTCCATGTTTTCCTATCATGTTCATTGGTGTGGGTATACTATAATCTTTAAAATTTTGTCCATACATTTGATGCAGTGCTATAGCAAATGCATAATCATTTCTATAAGGTATGTGTGCTATTCTATATAGATTTCTATAATGTTGATAATAATTTTGTATGTGTTCTATCATGCTAAAAACTTTTTCAACAAAATTATTTTTTTTAAAAATAACCACTGTTGCCCACACCAATGGTAGTAATGCTTCTCTGGTATGAAAAATATTGTTTCTTCCTGTTACGTCATGTAATTTAGTATGGAGAAGAATATCATCTGCTGCTCTACTAAGCTGTAAAAGATAATCAGACATTACAAAATAATCACAATCTATTAATATCGTAGTATCATAAGGACTATGATTATAGGCTTTCGTTCTCTCCTCATTATACCACGGGACTGTTTGATTGTTGTAACGTCTCCAATTGTTGGTATTTGGTGTTATATGTATGTTGTCTGCACCCTCAAAATGTTTATTATCACTGACCACAGTGATAGGTAGTCCTAAATGTAAGTTAACATGTGAGATACATCTCTCTGTTAATTTAGAATAAGCAGTAGTTGGTGTATCAAAGCTATATATCAACACTCCTGTGGTCATGCTTAACCTTTTTTTCTAAAAGTTTGATATAATTGATGATAAGCATTAATACTTTCTTGATTGCGTTCTAATAATTTGGCTAAAAATTCTGAGGGATCTTTAATTTCACAAGGATTATTGTTGCTGTCTATCATGTAAATTGTTTTATCTTGTTGATTCTGTTTTAATATGTTTACTAAATTTATTGTTTCTGCGTCAGCTCTAAATACATGATCATTATAGACCAATATCTGTCTACTTTTCATTCTTTCCAGAGCATTCTGTTTACTGACTGCGATATCATGCATAAGATCTGCAGTTTTTTTTAAAGATTCTAGATCCATAACTGAATTATACAATTAATTATGGAAAAAATCAACGATGGTAAAATTTTAAATAGAAGTGGTAGATCTGTTAGGAGTTGAGCTGGTGCTTATGTCTTCAGTGTAAGAAGCAGCCACTTTAGCAACAGTTGGTGCTATACTACCTAGGCTAGTGGATAAACCTTCACTGTTGTCGGGATATCTCGAATTGAAAGATATTGTGGTGGGTCCACATGAATTTTCTTTTATTTTGGAAGTTTTACCGTCATAATCTTTAGTGCCTGCTATAGTAGGATAGTTACCGCCTTTGGTATAGCCCACATCGGTGTTTACCATAGAAACTCTCACAGTGATTACATTTCCATTGTTGCCTCGGCCATCTCCGTGTGCTGCGTTAGTTTTGGCTTCCACTCTGATGGATACCAACCCATCATAGGAATAATCATAAGTGCCAGATGATTCATAATAATCTAATAGTGTTGAGTATTCTGTAGTAAGGTCATAATAACCCAATGTTCGACCATCCACATTGGGATTTGGTCCTGCTGCAGAGCCTGCCTGATTTGAATCACCCTCAGATGAGTCATCGTTCATGTTGCCAGAGCATGTAGAAACCGTGGCTCCAATATCAAAATTTCCTATATTATTCATTAATACTGTTACTACAGTGTCCAACCCTGTGCTGTTTTGTTGTGTGTTAGCAAAACTGATCCTTAATTTTCCTCCTGCATTAAAGAACCATCGAGCCTGATCTCCACCTGTGAAGGTATAGGAGTATTCTGCGATATGACTGGTATCCCAAACACCTGTGGTGAGAGAATTAGTAGGAGAACCTGTAGTCAATGCTGTGGCGTTGACGCAACCTCCCTGCACAGATGATGCCAACGTTTGAAGATCTGAGTTCAATGAAGCTACCACCGCAATTATTTCTCCAGCAGTCCTTTGTCTGGTGCTAACGGCTAGAGCCACATTGGCATGATTGGCAAGGTTATCCATTGCCGAGAACAGAGAATTCCACTGAGCTGCTGTGATTATTTCGCCAGTGTTCACAGCCGTGCCAAGTGTGGTTTGTCCCATACCTAGATTGCCTGTGCCCGTGCCGATTATATGGTTGATTCCATAGTTTCCTGAGGATGTGCCATTTAGAAATTGATTGTACTGATCTATTAATATCTTATCACCTGCTGAATAAGCCATATTTTATTTAACTCCTATTACGCACTCGCATAATTCCGTTTCTATAGAGTATTTATCGCTTAGTAAACGACCTAACACATTGAATGCTGTGCATTCCGCTAGAGTCGCTACCCTAGCAATTCCCGTTTCATCGCTTGCTACTATGCGATCTCCTGCACTGCCTGTGCCTTTTACTTTGACGTTGGCACGACCTTTGAGAGCTACCATGGGATGACTGTCATTATTTCCAGCTTCGCTGTTCATTAAAAAAGCTGGTTTTTCTGAAATTACTCCAAATACTCTATGATCTAGATCCACTGTGCTCTTGGTTATTTCTTTTGGTCCTCCTAGTATTACCACATCGCCCGCTTCCATGTGCTGATCACCTGCATATCTCTCTGCTAAATCTGCGTATTGTGCTGATGTGGATGTGGCATGAATTATGTTAGCTCTGATATCTACTAATGTGGGAGCTGATAACGGATTGTCGCCACCGCCTGACTTGAACGCCGTCCAAGCACCTCCAGCATTGCCATAAGTTGTGGTTAGATCATCTGCAAAAGTTTCATCCCACACCCAAAATAGATCCTGTTCTGTGGGTGAGCTTGTTGACCCTCTGTTGACTTTTAATCCTGTAAAATTTGGCATGGAAACTGAAGAAGTTATTCCTGTGTTTAATTCTATTATATTGTCTTCAACTAGTAATGTTCCTGTGCTAACCACTGTAGAAGATCCGGTCACTTGTAATTTGTTTATAATAACTGTGCCTGTTCCTCCATCAATATACATTGCTCTAGTATCTAGTCCCCCATCATTAACATAGAATTCCATATCTCCATTAACTGCGTTACTTCTTATTTCTATATTATCTCCTACCACTGATAGAGTAAGATCTGAACCCGATCCTACATTTAATCCAGCATCATTTAATATCCAAAAAGCACCTGTTGTTGCATCATTTTCATCTGATCTAAGATAATTTGCTGCAGCCACACCATTTAATTTGTCTGCATCTGTGGCAGTACCGACAAATTTGTTACCGCTTACTGTTGTAGATAAAGTTATGCCTTTGTATATTGTAGAGAATCCCGTAACAGGTGTTTGTGGTACAAATTGATCTGCACTAACAATAGCAACAGTGGCATCATTGGTTATCATTCGCAATATAGATTTGTTTACGCCTACATTGTCTCTTATAGATTCTGATGACACTTGTGTTACCCCTGATCCTGCAACTGAGGTTGGACCAATTAATGTCCATGTTATTCCATTATAAACATACAATTGAGAATTGTTTGTATCAAACCACATGTCTCCAGTGTTTGAATTAGTTGGTTGTGTAGTTCCTGTAGTGCTACTACCCACTGGTTTAAATTTACTACCATTCCATACTTTGATTTGATTTGCTACAGTGTCGTACCATAACTGTCCTTTGATCTTATTAACAGGTGCTGTATTTTTAGCAAAATTTTCTAATATTTTAACAAAGTTCTCATTTAATCGTTCACCGAACCCTGCATAACCTTTTCCAAAAAGAGCTAAATCTGTAGAAGCAATATCTACAGTACCATCTTTCAAGGTTATTAATCTTGTTCCATCTGTTTTATTAATGGTGTACGACATTCGTTATTAGTTGCTTTCGTTGTCTCTAACGTGTACTAAAAAGCTAACATCTCCTAATAATTTAATCAATATTGCTGCTAACTCAGGAGTCAATGCTTGATCAATTTTAACCAAGTCTTGTTCTGATAATGCAATTTGATAATTAGCATTAATGTAGTCTGCCACCTGTTGTTTTGTTATTGCCATTTTTATATCTCCTTATTAATTATCTTATTTTTGGACTGTAAATAGCCAGCCAATGTTTAAATTTTTCTTCTATAAAGGGTCTAGCGATAGATCCCAATACAAAACAAGCACTCTCTCCTACTATTCTAACTAATTTGCCTAAAAGATCACTGTTAGTTCTTGCTCCTGTTTGATATGCAATCTCGTTGGCTCTAGCCTGAGCAATGATTCTGATTGTTTTTATAAAAAAAGAATTAGTATTATTTCTATAATTTCTTTCCATATGCTCCACTAGTGGACAAGCCCATAACCAATAACCTATTTTGGTGTTATCACTCAAATATTGTACACTGAATTGAGTATCAATTGCAAGATCTTCCGCAGAAAATAAACTATTATTCCTTAACCAAGTGCATATGACTCTGCCATTGGTGTATTCTAATGCTTCTAACATTTCCACAGTTTTTACCACTGCAGTGCTTTTATTATTATTTGTTAAAGCATCTAAAATATCTTTAACATATCTCTCGTAGTAGCCTTTCCATATGCTTCTATCATTTTGATGTATGCCTCTGATCTGTGTTACTATTTTTTCTGCTCTTACATAATATTCTACCATTTTATCTTCATTGATATATTCTCTGAATGCTTGTAATAGAGCAAAGTCAGCCTGTGCTGCTGCATTGTCCTCATCTGGTGTAAATGGCGTTGTCTTTGTTCTAGTGGGTAGATGATATGCTAGAATTGAATTATAAAATATACAATTGTCTTCACGACTTAATAGAGTAGACACACAATGCTCTTCATCTCCATGCTCCTTACATTGGGCACAGGCCTGTCTATCATGTAGATATTGTTCAACTGATATTCCCATTATTTCACTCCTGCTATCATGTATAATAATCCAAACATTGCCCACATGGCGTAACCTATGGCTACATTTTTAGTAGGCTGGTTGGTGTGTTTAACAAATTTTCCTATAATTCTACTCACTGCGATTCCTATATTCATTATATATCTGCCTGCTCGATTGTCTTCTTTTAGCACTCCCATTTTATAAGCCATGTGCTGTGCCCATGGAGTGGCAATTCTTCTTGCCCATCTTACTGCCATAGTTTTTTGACGAGCATTTCTTTCAATTCTATTTTGTATCCAGAACATACATTGTGGACCTTCGTTGCTCATCCAATCCACAACCACTCGTGCCCATTTGAGGTATCCATAATAGGCATTGGGATCTGTGTGTCTCAACCAGTGTCCAAACATCTCGTCTGCCTGATAGATCTCATCTGATAGATAGCCCAGTTCATGAAGTTTAGTACAGATAATAGAACATCCACCGCCACCACCTCCACCTGTGCCTCCTGATCCTGGTGTTCCTGATGATGGATTGCCTGTACTATCTCCAAAACCTGCAACAGTGCTTGCAAAATTTATTCCTGAATTAAATATTGCTTTCCATACTCCGTTTATTTTGATATAGGCTCCTGTGATATCTTTCCACACGCCATTTTTTTTAAATTTCATTGCTGAGATAGTCTTCCAAGCATTGCTAACCTTAACTTTTGATTCCACACTGATGTTAAATATTAATATTGCGAGACCATTACCGCCTGCAGAACCTGATGTTCCGCCTATTGCTATATCTGATTGATAATAGCCCGAACCTGTGTATGGTGTTGTGCCCGAACCGTTGTTCTGTGATCCACCGCCTGGTACTAAATTTGAGCCTGCATATCCTCCAGTGGCTCCATCATCTCCACCTGGTCCATTGCCGCTTCTTCCTCCATCTGCTCCACCGCCACCTGCTCCTGCTCCTGCTCCATCTCCCGAGTGGTCAGCTCCGTTTTCTCCCAGTGTGCCTGGTACGGCTAATGTGGGATCATTACTGTTAATTCCATCTGTTCCTACACTGTTTAATCCGTCTCCTCCGCCGCCGCCTCCGCCTCCGGCTATGGCCATATCTGTGGCTCCAATTCTTATTACTGTTGCTGCTCCACCTCCCCCACCTGATCCTGACGATCCTGAAGGTCCTGAATTTCCACCTACACCACCTGAATATCCTGTCAATCCTCTACCATTGCTTTTTCCGCCAGCTCCTCCGCCAACCCCTAATGTTAAAGTTGATCCCACATGAGATGTAAGGTCAATCACTCCTGAAACATGATGTCCTGCTGCTCCAGATCTACCCGAGCCTGCTCGGTCACCTGTTCCGCCTCCACCACCACCACCCCATATATAGAAAGTTACTGAAGATGCTCCAGCTGGAATTGTGACCTGCTGAGTTGTGCCTGTGTATGTGAATGTTTTAGTAATAGTTGGCATGATGATTATGCCTCCCTAACGAACCAAAGATCCCCGTCTACGCCTTGACCATTAGTTGGGGCCACGGTCTCAACATATCTATTGCCAGCAACAGTGTTACCTGTAGAACCAGCATCAGGTGTAATATAACTACCTCCCCATCTCTTGATAGATTCCGCTACTTGTCCTGTGGTAGGAACATTTAAATTTGATGTGTCTGACGTAGAAATATTTGAACCTACAGAACCTAGAGTTAAACTTGTAACTTTAACATTTCCTGCAACTGTGGTTTTTAAAACTTTTTCTTTATTTGCATCGCCGTCTGTGACAGCATCAGCTAATCTAATTATTTGAGAATAAGAAGCATTGCTGCCAGCTGACCAGTAACTATTAGAAACTGACCAAAATAATCTAGCATCATCGGTCAACGAATCTGTTTCTGCTATGATACCAGCATCTGCTTGTGAATTGCCTGTGTTTAATTTTAACCAGTTGTCATCTATAACATTAATATTACTTGTGGTGTTGGCATATTCTCCAGACACACTTAAATTTCCTGTAATTTTTACATTGCCAGTAATTTCTAAAGGAGCTGTTGGAGAATCTGTCCATATTCCTAAATAAGAATTAGATGCATCAATTTTAATAGCATTTGTTGGAACTCCCCCATCATTTATCGACACAGATAAATCTCCATCTTCGCTAACATTAGCTATGGTTGCATCAATGCCTGACACTGATAATCTTAAATCTGATCCTGTACCTAATATTAATCCGTTATCAGTTGCTATTGTTATTGCACCTTGTGTAGTTTGTGCAACATCTTTTCTCATGAAATTTTTACCAGCGATTAGATCTCCTGAATTATTATAACTTGAAGATGTGTCTAATTGAGTGGCTGCTGTTGTGGTTCCAACGAATTGAGCACCCAAGGTAGAATTTAAAGTTATTCCTGCATAAATTGTGGCAAATCCTGTTATCGGTGCTCCTGGTGTAAATCCATTTGCACTTAATATTGCAACTCTTGTGTTGCCGGAATACATGGAAGCAACCACTCTACTAATTGCTGAATTATCATTAATGGTTTCTATTTTGAAACCTGATGTTGTTTGTCCTTTAGAATAAACCGGTCCTACTAATTGCCATCCTGATCCAGTATATAGATATAATTGGTCATCGTCGGTATCTGCCCATAGATCTCCCGCGGAAGGAGATGTAGGTTGTGTAGCTTGTGCTTTGGCTCCACCTGTGGGTTTAAATGATGTGCCATCATATACTTTTAATTGATTAGTTGATGTATCAAACCAAATTTCCCCTCTTAATGGTGCTGTTGGCTGGGCACTTGATGCTGAATTTTCTAATAATTTAATTAAATCTTCTATTAAAATTTCTCCATATCCTGAATATCCTTTACCAAAAAGCGTCAGCGTTGTGGTGTTATCTAAAGCATTATCTGCAATAGTTACTATCGATGTTCCGTCTGTTTTTTGAACTACATATGGCATACTCTATATTTATACAAACACTGTCTTTTAGTTTATATGACTATATTAGTCCAGCAATCACTTGCTGTTGCCCATATATAAATGTATAATATTACTATGGATAAAATAGACTCTGTACACATAGAATTAACCAGTCGTTGCAACGCTAAATGTCCTATGTGTTCTAGAACCAACAACCCTATTATACTGGATAATCAATCAGAGATCTCCTTTGAAAATTTTAAAAAATTCTTCACATCTGACTTTATTTCTCAACTAAAAAAAATTAAATTTTGTGGCAATTTTGGGGATCCTGCTGTGGCTAAAGATCTCATAAAAATACATGAATATGTACTAGAATCAAATCCTGATATATTGATAACACTCAGCACCAATGGGGGTATAAGGAGCACAGAATTTTGGCAAGAGCTGGGAGAAATTTATAGGAAGACTCCTAATTCTTTTGTGGAATTTCATATCGATGGATTGGAAGATACTAATCATCTATATCGTATCGGAGTAAAATGGAATAAACTAATGGACAATGCTCGAGCATTTATAAAGACAGGTGCCAATGCTAAATGGTTCTTTATACCTTTCTTCCACAATGAACATCAGGTGGAAGAAGCTGAACAAATTGCCAAAGAGATGGGCTTCTCTGATTTTGTTTTAAAAATATCTGCTCGATTTAAAGATTTTAAAAAACCTTTCCTGTATCAAGACGAGAACAATACAAAGAAATCAATCTATCCTCCCACAGCAGATAGATTTAACATAGAGCACATGCAACATCGCGGACCGCTGATCTGTCTTCATAAACACAGAAAAGAGATTTATGTGGATTCGTGGGGTAGATTGTTCCCTTGTTGTTGGACTGCATCAAAATTTTATAAATCAAATAACTGGAAAATACACAAAGATAAATACACTATATCATTGCATCATAGAGGTATTTTTGAAATATTAAATGACGAAGTGTTCAATGATTGGTTAAAAACAATGTACGAAGACCTAGGATCTATATGTCATCAAAGATGCACAGGATCACAGGTTCACGTAATTGAATCAAGAGGAATAAAGATACCACAAAAAACACTGTGGCATTACACAGAAGGAGAAGTTAATAATGGATAGTTCTTATACTTTAGGAAAAAATAAAAAATTATTTGAACTTGCAGAATTTCCTGCAATTAATCCTGGAGATAAAGTTGGTATACTTTATACAGGAGGAATAAAATCATCATTGGTTGCTAGAATTGCTAAAGAAATATATGGCATAGATAACATAGTATTCTTATTGATTACCATGGAACAGTTTTCTAATTTTAAAAATAATAAGAAAAAATTAGCTTGTACTAAAAGAAATTTTGAAAATGGTATAAAAAGAATAGAAGGAAAACATACGTTGGATATTAATAATAAAATGTTCAGTCGTCATGAACCGACTGCTTCTTATGCTATCAAAAAATTACTTTCTAAGTTTAATACATTGAAATACGTTTTTTCTGGACATAGTAATATACACGAAGAGTCTATTAATATGTTAACCGATGCTGGTTGGGAGCAAGGACTTGTTACAAAAGGACAATTGCCAGAATATTTAAAAAATAATTCAAAAAAATATAAAGAATTAAGTTATTACGTAGAAAACTTAGGTTGTCCAATTTATTTCACTAGTGATGCTGAAAGTTTTGAATTTATAAAAAATGATTATCTTGGTAATGTAAGACCTTTACGTAATTTAGAATTTCATGAAATAATGGAATTGTATAACAAAATAGATACAAAAAACGAATTAAAAGAAACCACCTCGTGTGATGCCAACGAGAATGATATACATTGTGGTAAATGTAAAAATTGCGTGCAAAGAAAGTATGCTTTTTCAAAATCAGGAGTAAAAGATTCCACAAAATATTCTTTTAATTCTTAAACCAAACTGTTATAATAAAGTCATGAACATATTGTGTGTTAAATGGGGAGACAAGTATTCTGCTGAATACGTTAATAAATTGTATTCCATGTTATTAAAGAATTGTTGTGGAAAGTCTATTAATTTCTATTGTTATACTGATAATCCCAAAGACATTAAAAAAGAAATTAATATAGTAAAAATTGAAACTGATCTTACACATTGGTGGTTAAAGTTAGATCTTTTAAAATTATTCGACACAGGAGAGAATATATTATTTGATCTTGATCTAGTAATACTCAATCCTTTAGAACGTTTATTCTCAATAAAAACAAGAACTCTCTCTGTTCTATACTCTCAATGGAAGGAAGGATATGTTTCACCCAGGGCCACTGAACGATTTCCAACACTGTACAATTCTTCCATAATGAAATGGGAAGGCACACAAGGACACGAAGTTTATAATTATTTCCAAAAGAACAAAGAAGTAATATTGTTCAAATATCAAGGCATAGATAGATATCTTTTTAATGAGCCTGTACAGGTTGATTTATTACCCACATCTATTGCTTATTCTTACTGGCAAGGAGTCAGATTTAAAAAAGATACTACACCGGAAAAATTAAGAAATGATTATGAAGTTTGTATACTTAATCATGGTAGTAAACAACAAGAAATCGATTCTTGGGTTAAAGATTATTGGATAGAATAATGTATTTTGAATTAGAACGAGATGGTGTAAGATTTTTAATCTCAGATAAAACATTTCCAGAGTTTGAATATCTACAAACGTTAGCAAAGAATTTAGATGCTAAAAAAGCAATAAAAGACAGCAGCGATGAATATTTTATGTGTGCTCTCATTGATGAGGAACCAGCATACTCCGCTACTGCTGTGAATGGTGGCAAATATCCCTCGAACATACTGAGATGTTGCACTAAAATTTTTGCTCATCCTAAGTTTACTAAAAAAACACCTATATCTTTTTTTAAAAAAATGTATCTAACCACGTGTAATATATTAATAGACAGTGACGTAGAAGGTTTAAAAAAATACGATTTTTATTTTATATCTAGGAATCCAGGAGAAACCATAAACAAACCATTGTTTCCAAAACAACCAGGCTGGGTTAATGATGATAACAATTTATATCTAGTAGGAAAAAATCCAGAAGACGCCTACAGTTGGAGATACATTTATTATAGAGGAGACATTAAACATTTTAAACAACCTAAAATGACCATGGCTGAATATAAAGAAAGATTTAAACAATATATGTTTAATCGAGATTGGACCGGTCCAGCTAAAGAAAACAGCATTCATCTGTTTAAAAAATATGCAGCACCTAAAAGAGTATTGGAAATAGGCACGTTTGAAGGACGGTATTCTTTATGGTTAGCTGACAACTATAAAGATATAGAAATACACACCATAGACCCATTTGATGCTGGTGTATATGGTATCGATGAAACTTATTTTGAACAAATAGAAAAGAATTGGCGTGAAAATTTATCATTATGCAAAGATAAAAATAGTATACATTTTTATAAAGATACGTCTCTTAATGTGTTGGTAGATTTACTTTCTAAAAAAGAAAAATTTGATTTTATTTACATCGATGGACATCATATGGCATCTGCTGTGCTGGAAGATTTGGTATTATCATTTAATCTATTGAATGCCAACGGTATTATATTGATTGATGATGCTGCTGGATGGAAATTTAAAAATTACGTTACAAATGAGATCAGCGACGATATCACACTAACTCCTAGACCGGCTGTGGATGCTTTTATTAATACAAACTGGCACAGAATAGAAGTTCTAGAATTACCTAGAAGTAATCAAGTAGCAATAAGAAAAATTAAATGAAGATAATAGCTGTTAGAATAGGTGATAGATATGGTCCTGAATATGAGAAGTATTTAGAATCTAAGTTGCCCGAGTATGAGTTTCATTGGATTAGAGAAGCCATGGCAGATAATATTAAACTGCAATGGAATAAAATGCATGGCATGACACTGGAGCAAGATGAACCTGTTTGTGTTATAGATATAGATATATTATTAATTAACGATTATAAAAAAATATTTGAATATCCCCTACAACCTGGAGAATTTCTAGCAGCACCTGGTTGGTGGAGAGATCTTAAAGGTGAAGAAAAAGAAAGATTCACCATTAATGGTGGATTCTACAAATACTATCCTCGTGATTGTCATTACATATATGAAAAGTTTATGAGCCAACCCGAGCATTGGCAAAAAAAATACATTGAAGAAGGCTACACATCTGGTCCTGTTAATGGAGAACAGCATTTTATAGAAGATTCTGTGAGAGAACAATTAAAACTCATAACACTGCCCAAAGCATGGTTTTGTAGGATGGAAGCTCGAGAAAGACCGTTTGCTCGACACACTTTAACAATGTTAAATCGTCGTTATCAAGAAGTTACTGGTAATCCTTATATGTTCTTGGGAAATGAATTTTATCCTGAAATTAAATTTATTCATTTTACCCACATGGATAATCATCCGCATGATTGGGCAAAATATAATCTATTCGTATAGAAATTTTCCAGCAATATACAGAGATTCTAAAGGAGTTTTTGCTTCTCTGAGTTTTTTCTTTAACTCTGTGTTAGTGGATTGAGTTACTGCTGATAGATCAAATATTTTTAGTTTAGTATTGAATAACAACTCCATGCCTGCTTCTCCTTCTGGAGGATTGAATAAATGATCAATAACGAGTTTGTCTTGAGGATTGGTTGCTGTGGGGTCGTATATCAAACCATATTTTTCAGCAACATCTTTAACTATTAATTCCCAACTTTTTGCTGCATGTTTGCGTTTTTGATCAGTCATTGTAGAAATCTCATCTGTAGTAAAAGTTTCTAAAAGTTTTACATACATTTTATTATGTAGATCTGTTGTTATAGCAATTTCATGATGTTGTTTAGACAATTCATCATACCAAATAGCTAGTATTAAATCTTTCTTACTACTAGCGAAGACAGCGTTGATAAATTTTCCATTTTTTAATATCATTATTCTGCTCTTACTTTTAATGTGTAAACATTGATCACTTGTGCTGATCCATCCGGAAACTCTTGTGCCCTGTAATCATCTGCTCCCACAAAAAGAGTTTGATAATTTCCTGTTCCGTCTAATCGACTATCGGTCATTGCAGAACCGCAAACATTGCCTGTGCCGCTGCCATTTATACCCCATGCATATCTTATTTTGTAACTAGTCTCATTTTGTGCTAGATATCGTACCACCGAAGAAAGCACAGTATCCATTACTGTAGTTGTGGGTGTTTCTATATTAGTTAATGCAGTAAGTCTAACTGGTACCGTGTATGCTGTAGAAATAGAATCTCTTTTGTGCAAATAATAATTTTGTATAGTTATTGGTTGATCTTGTGTTTCTGTTATACCTCCAGCAGAATATTGTGTTGGGTCTGCTCTGGTGTCCGAATATATTGGAACTATGGTGCTACCATCTGGCCCTGGCACCACAGTGTAATCTGTTATACTACTTGAACTAGAGACTGTGTAAACAACTCCTCCACCTATTAATGATTCTGAGAATACTGTTGATCCATCAGATGTTATCCATCCACCATTAAAAACATCATATGCGAATGTATCATACATGTCTTGTAATGTCATTGATTTTACATTGCCATCTGCTGTGTAATAAACAGGAAATGTGATAAAATTTACAGTGCCTGGTTCAATATCTGAGGCAACTGTTTGATTAATTTTAGAATTAGATACTGTGACAATCGATGGTTCCTCTGTTTCGGTCTCCGTAGGAGTTGCCGACACACTGATATTTGCTGCTCCAGCTTGTAGTCTTGTATCGTTGATTGCTCCTAGACTGCCGCCAGACGATACCACTGATAGTTCTACCGATGGATTTTGCACATATAACCAAAACATTCTGGCTTTGATCTGTGCGATCTGTGCGTCAGACATCTCTCTAAGATTTCCGCTGTCATAATATAGTGGTTTACGAACTGCCATATTTTATACTTTTGTTATATTATAAATGTGTTTGGAAACAATGTCAATTAAAACAATGATTTTCATTGTGTATTAGACGCCTGCACCGTAGATTGTTTTTAAAACAGTACCGCTAGAATTTAATATTTGTAAAGTCACTGTTGAAGCCAACATCGATGATGTAACTGTGCCTGTATCTCCCGTGGTTATTACTGTACCTGATCTATTTGGTAAAGTTATTGTTCTATCTGCTGTGGGATTATCAACTGACAAAACAGTTTCGTAATCATCATTTGATGATCCTTCAAAACTGATATATCCATTGGTTAATACGTTGATTGCTGAAGAATGTAATACTCCTGTAATTTCTGTGGCTGTTAATGCTGTGGCGTTTACTGTTCCAGCAACGTCTAATTTTGTGGTTGGATTGATTGTGCCTATACCTACTCTAGAAGTTGATCCATCAATAGTTATAACACTCACTCCTGGAATACCACCGTCGTTAACTTTAAAAGTTATATCTCCGTCTGTGACAAAATTCTGTATTACTGCTCCAGATCCATCTACTTGCAATTTTAAATCACTATCAATTCCTACTGTTATACCTGAATCATTGACTACACTAAATGTTCCTGTGGTGGTTTCGTCTATGTCTGCTTTTAAAAAATCAGTAGCTGAAATTCCTCCTAATTTATCTGCGTCTGTCGCTGTTCCGGCAAATTTTAAACCAGCTATGGCTGTTGAAAGAGTTATACCTTTTGTAATATTTGTAAATCCTATTATACCTATTTTAGGAGTAAATGAATCTTCACTGATTATTGCTATTCTACTTCCATCATTATACCACGAAGTTATGTTTTGATTGACATCGGTGGCGTCTGCTATGGTTTCAAAAATAAAACCATTTTGGGCTCCATCTTCCGATGTTGCTGGAGGACCTACTAATACGTTGTTAGCACCATTATTAAAATATAATTGTTGAGTGTTGGAATCAATCCATAAATCTCCAGCAATTAAACCACCTGGTGTTACACTGGTATAGCTAACTCCGCTCGATGGCTGAAATGATGTTCCTGTGTAAACTTTTAATCTATTACTTGATTCATCATACCAAAGCTGTCCTTTAATGGGTTTTGTAGGAGCTGTGGTATTAGAAAAATTTTCTAATAGATTTAAAAAATTTTCTGCTATGACTTCTCCATATCCTGCATAACCTTTTCCTACAAACGACACATCGGTTTGTGTGTTAAGAATGGAATCTTGTACAATGTATTGATTGGGAGATGCTGCGGGATTAGTTTTATTAACAGTGTATGGCATTTATATTATTCCGTAAATGTTGTTAATGATTGTATCCTTAATGTATAATCAATTTGTATTAATCTGTTTAAACTTTTTTGCACAGGATGGAATATTACATGTGTTATCAATTTATTGCTGTCGCCATCTTCTGTACCTTCCCATGATACTAAACCTAATTCATCAAATACATAATCATCATTAAAATTAGTTGTGTTATCAAAGGCCTCTTGTCCTGTGGGTTCACCGTAGTCTAATGTGCAAGTAACTACAATGTCTGTGTATTTGTTACCAGCTGTGTGTCTAACTTCCATTTTGTTTCTAGTGGTGTCTTTGTTAGATGCTGAGTTGTCATCTACTACTTTATAATAAGTTTTATTATATAATGTAGCATTTGTTCCTGTGGTATTTGGTGTTAGGTAGGTTATAATTCCTGTGGGGTCTACAGATGTTCCTCCATTGCCGAATGCCATCTCATGTATAAATCCTGTGCTTTTGTTTGCAAGACTGTTGGCAAGTGCTATACTCATGTTCTCATAATGTATTGCATTTCTTTTGTCCACAATAACTTCTCCTGTGGCAGGATCCCATATCTTGATATGACCCTCAACTTTGATACCGCTATTGTCCTGGGGCTTCTTTTCTTCTTTTTTCATGTTTTCGTTATTTGTTGGTTCTGTCATTGCGTTGTATTTATTCGGGTGCATTTGTTGGTTCTCCTGCTATGAATTTAGCTTGGTTAGTTGTTGATTTTTGCAGTCCTTTACCGTTGGCTGCAGTACCAGATCCTGCTGTATACCACACTCTACCACGTTTTTGCACAATTTTCACCTGCACATCTGTTTCAGGAATGTTAGAAAGAACCACGCCCGAGGTGCTTCCATCTACTGTGTAATTTGTTGTGCTGCCATCTTCGCTCATGTACGGCAATCTTCGGCCTCCCACAAACACATCTAATTCATGTGGTGTTGCTGCTGCAATTGTGGTAGGGAACATATTGGTGCTACCATCTCCCATGGATGTTTTTGTGTAAATTGTTTCTGCGTAGGGCACAGTTTGAGAACCTGAAGCGTCCACTATTTGAGTTCCTGCCGCATGTGTTCTTATACCTGTTCCTAATGTGCCTCTTCTCAATTGAGACAGAGTATCACCTGATTTAATAAAATATTCAATTCTTTCTTTGTCTATGAATATAACTCCTGGCACCGAACCTCCCGGAGGAGATGCTAATACACTGCCATCTGCCACTGTGATCGAGGTAGCATCTTCTGCCAGTGCTGCGGCCAATGTTGTGGTATTGTCAGCACTGATTCTTTTAAAGAAGGTTCTGTTCAACATATCTTTGAATATGCGGAATCCTGTGGCGTTGGTGGCACTCTCCACAGCAAAATACATTATGTCTATTTTATCTGTGGGTGATAATGTTAAACCACCTATGGTTATTTTGTTTCCGTTTAAAAGGAAATTGTATCCTGCTGTTAAAGAATCTCCATTTAGCCATACAAACACATAATCACTGTTAAGTGGTGTGTTCTGTAAATAGAATTCTCCAGATGTTACACCAGCAAACACTTCTCTTCTTTGATTCATTCCTTCAGCATTGTTAAATGTGATTGCAGTAAGAGTATCTGCGGCTGATAGAGACATACCATCTGCTGTGATCTGTGTTGGTCTCAATATCACATCCAATCCTTCGTTATAATAGTGATTATCCAATAACACCGATACGGCAATGACATCTAAAGCACTTGGTGCTGACGCAAACTCTACTTTTTGTGTGCCGGTGTTCACTGTGTAATCTGTGAACAGATATTTTTTAGAACCATTCACATACACTTCGACTTGGTCGGCTGTGGTTACGGTGTTGGCAGGGTCTGTGCCTAAATTATAACTTGTGGTGCTGCCATCGCCAGCATAGTAAGTGTTGTCCGGTCCTCTTAATATTTTGCCATTTAATTCTAATAGAGTTAATCCAGAGAATGGGCCTATCGCTCCTGGAGGATATGTTAGGGTGTATCTGTTGGTGCTGCCATCATAACTGATCTGTTGGGATCTAATTTCTGCGTAGGCTCTACCACTGACACTGGCTTGATTGAATGCTGCTATCTGAATGGATTTTCCATTAGGCACTGATTGATATGACGAACCATCGGGACTTAAAAAATTAACAGTAATTAATTTGCCATTAACATTATAATTGTAGGCAAACACATATGAATTAGGATATGAATTTGAATTAAACCCATAAGTTGCTGGCACGCCATCTACCGTGACATATAACTGACTTGCTGCACTGTCTAACTGGAATGATTCTCTTGCTGATGTTGTGAATGATGCTGTAGATCCATCCCCTGTGAATGTGTCCAGGACCATGTAGTTGCTGCCTGATATTGAAAAACTTTTAATAGATATTTTGCTTCCTACTGGTGGCACAACATGTGCAAAAAATGTTATTGTTTGATTTTTTATATCTACAATGTGTGTAGCATTTGAACTGTCTCCTACATCTTCCGATTGTAATGTAACTCCATCTTGCGTGACTATAACAGATGCTTGTGTACCTGGTGTTTGACCAATACTGAAAACTCTTGTATTACCATCTCCAATATAATTTTTGTTTATAATAAATGGCACTCCGGATTCTGGAGAGGTGTAAACTTTGATATCCACGGTGTCAAACATGGATCCTGGCACATTCTCTTCTGGAGCGTAGCTGGTTTCTGGTGTTACGAACCCATCTCCTTCTAGTATGATATCATTTGGCGATATCCCCACTGCTGATCCAAAAAGACCTCCACTAATTAATGTATCGAGTGTACGATCATCTGTGGGAGTCAGCACCCCGTCATCATCAAATGGTATAAATTCTATCTTATCACCATTACCCACTACCGAACTATCCTCTGGTACAACTGTGAATGTTTTGGTAGATCCATCTCCTCTAAAAACTAAAGATATTTGTCTTATACCATTTACATAAACTGTATAAACATCTGTTGCTAAAGGAGCTGTTGAAAAAGTAAAATTAACACTGCTTCCGTCTCCATAAAATGTTTTGACTCTGCTTAGACCATAATTATCCCACGGAGATTCATACCATAATGATCGATCCCATCCTTGGCTACTATTGAATGCTAGTCCCGTCACCATTACTCCACCATAATCTACCCCGGTCATTAGTTGAGAGAGTTCGTTGCCTGGCATCCCTGCTTCGGGAGCATATAATCCTAATGTTCGTTCTGCTGCTGTGATATATGGTTCATCTCCTCTTAGTTTTTGTAGATTATCTAATCCATCATCAAAATTTTCTGTGCTGGTAAATCCTACCAAAACTTTATAGAATTGGGTATCGTGTCTAATTAAATCATTATAAGCATATGTTGTATTGGCTGTCCATTCTAACACGGTTGCAGTACTTTTAACTCTATCAAATTTAATTGTTGTTGATATATCTCTAACCAGGTCATTTTGCAAATTAGCATAGGCTCTGGCAGTATCCGTTGGTGTGATTCTATTGGTGCCTCCTCCGATTAGTACGACTCTGGGTGTTGCTGTGTAATTAGATCCAGATGTTAAGACTATAATTTTACTCACAGATCCATTTTTAATAATAGCTTTAGCCGTGGCTTGTGTAGTGTCTGACAATGTATAGATAGTGTAATCTGCGGGTCTATCAGATATTGATGTGTTTTGTCCTGTTAATGGCATATAAAATTCTACATCTTCATACTCATCAAATGTGAATAATTCACTAATGCCAGATCCTCCGGCTTGACTGTCTGCTAATTCAGCATCGGCAGCTGCAGTGTATAATGGATAAAAATATCCTGATTGTCCAGATGTTGTTCCTCTATTACTTCTACCCAATGCTGCAAAAGGTCCTACTGTTGTTGTTGTTCCCCCAACCAATTTAACCGTGGGTTCTGTTATATAACCACTACCTCCATTGGTAACAGTGATGCTAGACACATATTTTTTGTAGTTGTCTTTCCAGAAACGATATGGATATGTGGACATTACAGCTATGTCTGTTGTTGTGTTCACATTTCTAATTTTTGTTCCATCATAAAATGCTGGCAAATCAAAGTCTGTATAAATCCCGTCCTCGTTATCTAGTCCTGTGTAACCTAATTTGTATTCTCTTATTTTAGTATGGAAAGGTTTAACCTCATTAATATAACTTTCTACATAATCATCTGTGCCAACTTTGTATGTTTTTCGTTGATCTAAAGGTCTTAAACTGTTGGTTACATTTATAAATGATGTTTTAAATAACCAATCAACATATAGCTGTTCTTCAAGAACTCTTCTCAATCCAATAAAGAATATGTTGTTGTATTCTATTTTTAAATCTCCTACAAAAATATCATCTCTCAATGCTGTTAATATTTTTTTAGTCTCTATAGAAGGTTGCTGATCAAAGAAACCATTGTCAAAAGTATTGCCTCCCTCAAATCCAGAATTATTAATTTCATAATTATAGATTGCTGTGGATAATTGTATAGTACCATTTTGTGTAGCTACATTTTTAAATCCATCTGAGGTTTTTTGAAATATTTTCCAACCTCCTGTGTCGGCCGTTAAAACTTTAACATATTTTTCTAATTCTATGTCCGTTAAGGTATCTAGCTCATATTGATAAGTTAACTGCTTATCAATTAATACATTTGAGTCTACTCCGTCAACATACCAATCAATTAAGCTATAATAATTGTTTGTTTTGTAAGTTTGTACTTTAAACCTATTCCATTCTGTGCCTGACCAGTTATATATTGCCCAATAACCATTACTATTCTCTTCGTCTGCTCTTACAAGTGCATTAAGTGTTCCACTAATATCTCTAGTATTGACATAAGTTAGATCTGAATACGTGTCCACGATAATATCCCATTCTCCAGATGATTGTGTGGGTTCTGGGTCTGCTGAATTTAAATTTATATAATTGATATTATTGGCCAATTGATTTTTTTTCAATATAATATTGCTATAATCTATTATCTGTTTTAGAGCAGCAAATCTATCCACGTACCAGCTCTGTCTTGGTCTAATATTATTACCATATCTTTGATTCAATGGCAATGTTATGTCTGGTACTTCGTTTCCTAAATCGTCTTTTCCAATTAAACTATCCCACCACTTTTTCTCTGTTCTTTCATTAGGACGATCGTCTTTGTCTCCTTCTTTAAAAATTTTCCATACAGCATGTATATCTGATTCATTTTTGTTTTTTCTATATGTAACATTTAAAACCGTATTTCCATTAACCAAACTATCCTTAACATTAAATGTTATAATTGAATTTTTTTCCGATATAGTAAAATACTTTATGCCGCTAGCTAGAGGGTTTGTTATAATATTTGCAATATATGCTGTGGTGTTCTTTCTTATTGTAACAGTTTTATTTTCTGGTGGCAAGAAAACAGAATTTTTAATCCAATAATAATAATAATTTACGAATCCGTTAGCTCTAGAATCGTATTTTTGTTTAACTGTGAGAACAGTGTTATTTGGGTGCAGAGGTGTTCCAGATATTCTCTTAGATAATCCGTCAACTGTATCGGCTCTCAACTGCCACTCTGATGGCAAGTATGTAGATTCTATCCATTCATAAATTTCTACTGTTGATCCTGGGAATAACTTACCCCAATTTTTAGTTTTATATTCTTGTCCGTTTTGTTCATACCACAACCATCTTACTTGACTCATGTTCCACCAAACTTCTCCTACATGTTCTTCTCCCCATGCTGTGTTTGCGCTGATCGTTTTTCCTGAGATTCCTATGTTGTATACTGCTGGATCCCATTCTGTTTTATAATTGATTTCTCTATCTGCTATTCCTAAAATTCTACCTTTGACTGGATCATAATAATCTAAGTAATCGGTTATTTGATTTTTAGCAGTATCAAATATAAATGCTGATTCTATGTTGTCTTTATCAATTAACTCCTCTTCAGTTACCTGTTCTTGCCAAGCATATTTGTTTGGAATTTTAAGATCAAATACTGTTACTGTTCCGTTATCTATTCCAACCGTTGATCCGTCGTTTTGTAGGATGGAATCTCCGGGAGCTCCTACTAACACAGTTGTGTCTATCACACAAACACCTTTTCCAAAATTATCGTTGGTGCTAACTCTGCTGGTCACTAATTTTTGATCAATAACAAATTTTGTATTATATTTTGTAGCAGTAAAAACTCCGCCTGATCCTATGTTAAGGTCTACTATATGAGTATCCTGTAAATCGAATGTGGTTGCTCCATTATCAAATCTTATAATTCTTTTATTAGAAAATTTTTCTGCTCCTATTACTAACCTATTTGCCTCTTGATTGATGCTGATAGATGATCCAAATCTCATATTAGTGTCTGATTCGGGTGCTAGTATTGTTTGTTGTAAAGTATAAGTGTTTGTAGATGCATCTGCGTTCCATTTGTAATAATATACTGCTCCTGCATCGTCTTGTTCAACATTATCTGCTCCAGGAGAAGAAATGATTAATGTCTCTCCGTCTTTGCTCATTGCAATACTTTCTCCAAAATTAGTGTTAAGTGAGCTGCCATCAACGCTGGTGCCATATAATGTTTGTCTATGTACAAATGTTAATGTGGTGCTGCCATCATTATATTGATGATTACTAGTAAATATTTCTACTTTTCCTGCTGTTCCTGTACTTATTGAACTGATTGCTAATATATCTCCGTTGTCATTTGCTGCAATCCTGTGACCAAATCTTTTACCTGTTCCTGAATCGTTGCTTTGTATTGAAGAATCCTGCGTCCATCCTCCATATGTACTACCATCTTCTCCTATTGCCCATGCATATACATAGACTATGCCACTGTTATTGTTATATCCCGGAGCACCAACAAAGAGATATTTTGGTGCAGTATTTTTAGTACTGTTTAATGTTGGTTCTGACGCAGCAACAGACCATCCAAAATTTAAATTCATTAATAAAGAGCTGTCATCTGATGGCGGTATAATTGAGTTTAATGAGTCATAATTTTTGGTAGCATTATTCCAGATATAGGTTTTAATTAATCCCGCATTCTCGTGTCTGGTGCTGCCATCGGGTGATATAGTATTAGCATACGGTGCTCCGGCAACAATAAGATTTTCGTCTGTGCTGATGGCCAAACTTTCACCTAGTCTAGAAGTATTATCGTTGTTATCGGTCATGGTTGCACTGCTCACTATGTTAAATGGTACTACTGGAGAATTTTCTGCTCTATAGAAAAAATGTATAGTACCTTGTTCCATGCCTGGAGCCGAAATTGCTAAAAATTTTCCATCATTTCGACTCACAATTTTGTAACCAAATTCTTGATTATTATCAGAATCTGGCGATGGCAATAATGTGTTTTCATAAGGATTAGTCTTTTCATAAATTTTCCATTTATTTCCTAAATTATCTGCAAATACTTTATCTCCTGGTATTTTGTTTGGTTCGTCTTTTTCTCTATAATCATTATAAGAAATTAAATCATTGACATTATCCATGGAATCTAATCTTACACTGATAAAATTATAAACGTTACCATAGCTATCTTGTGTTGAGCCGTCCACAGATATTCCGCTACGTGTTATTGTATTGATTTGAGTAAAAGAAATAATAAAACTTGTATTCGAAGGCGTTGAAAATATTTTATAAACACCATTTAAATTACTAAATTGACTGTTTGATATTGCAATATAATCTCCTGTTGATAAAGAATGCACTCTAGATAAATTAATTAATATCCTTCCAACATTGTTTATAGCTGATATTGAAATAATTTTTAATCCTGTAAACGTTAATCTTCTCACGTCCCACTCGTGATTGGTCTTTTTTGCTATCCACACAAGCTCGTCTTTTTCTACTTGATTTATATCAAGATTTAACAGTTCTTCTTCATTAAATGCTGTGTGTTGCACATCCGACAATCTAGGATATCCTGCTGTTTTAAATTTTTGAACTGTGTCTCTGTCAACGCCTTCCTCTGTGTAATCATATTTTAAAAAAGTTTCTGCTGCAGTGTATTCCAACGGGCGTTGATATAACTCTTCTTTTAATACAGTAACAGATTTCGTCCAGCTTATTTCATCAACGGGATTATCTATTAATTCTATACTCTGTACGTTGTTTGTAAAAGTATCATTAGACATTCTAATTTGCACAGCATTTCTTCCTTCAACATTACCAAACTCTCCTGTTTTTATCATCCAGTCTGGATAAATGCTTAAATTAATATTTTCATCTAAAAATTTGGCTTTCAGCAATTTGTCTATTGCATTTTGTGTGCCTTTCTCTCTAATAAAACCTTGATAAAATTTATACTGGGAAACATCGTTTACAAATAAGTTTTCTAAATAATCTCTTGATTGATATCCTATTAAATGTTGAGCTAACTTTTGTTGTCCTTCGTCAAAGTTATTACTCTCTAAATTATAAAAATCATTAAATTGTGAAATTTTATAATCAAAATTAGGTATTAACTGTGCTGCTGGTTTATTATTTTTATTTTGCCAATATTCAGCATTAAATGTATTTCCCGAATTATGATTAACTTTTGCTACGTAGAATTTGGCATTATATTCTACAGTATTACCAATTTGATAATCTGTATTTGCTGTCCATATGTTAATTTTTGCTTCGTCAAATATAAATCCAGGAGAATAATAATCTCCATTCCAGTCTCCGGTTTTCCAACCAATTAATTTAAGTCTTTGTTGTCTAAATCCTGTAGCTAATTGAAATATGATATCAGAGAACACAGTTATATTATCAAACAAAAGAATGTGTTCTTTTTGTATGGCGTTCATAGTAACATTATAAATTCCAATCTCGAGATTTTTACTAACCATTTCAAATATTGTTCCTACTCTCTTGGTACTGATCAATTGGCTATCGATCGTTTTTCCACTAGAATCCAACACCGTATATTCGCCTTGTAAATTTTGTAATCTTCCTACAACACTGTCTACTGTTTTTAAACTAAATCCTTCTGCTGCTGGACTCAGTGTAATTGCAGAACCCGGTGCCCAGCCTTGTCTGGTCCAGTATAGGAATTCTTTTGCCGACATTTCCCAATTTGTTGTTTCTTGTAATTCATTACTAAATCTGTCAAAAACAAATCCTTGAGATTCTAAATATTTTCCATATCCAATTAAAAAATCTATAACCGATTGTATGTCTTTGAATACAGTACCATAGGTAATTATTTTTTCTATTTTTTTCCAATCTTTATAAACTATAGCTCTCGCATTGCCCGCTTCAATTGCATAATTGCTACTGTTTTTGAACGGCTCGAATATTTTAAAATATGGTTTGATTGTGTTGTAACCAATTACTTTGTATCCTCCTTCTAATGTACTTCCATCGTTCTTTGTACTACTATTAAGTTCTATTAATACTCCGGAATATTCAAATGTTTTAATAGGATTACTAGATCTAAATAAAATTTTATAATTTTCATCAGGTATAAATTGAGATCCTGCTGTTGATCCTGGACTTACGCTATCTGTTAAAACTTTTAAATTTTGTTTATCGGTGAATCCTCCTAGTTTGTATGCTAATTGTACGTTAAGATTTTTCATTTTGTCATAGAAAAATACTGCAGGATCTAAATTATTTTTTATAAGATGATTAACTATAAATGGTTGAAACCCTGCTGTTGTATAACGTGTCTCTGCTCCTGTTGCAGAATCAGTAACTATTTCTAAATGATATTTTGCTTCTTTTAATGATTGAGCTACTCCTGTGTCTTTATCTATAACATTTCCAGCTAGATTATTAGATAATCTACTATTATCTAAAAATAATCCAAAAAACTTTGCTGGTCTCGTTAATGCTAATAATTTTATTACAGAAAAGGGATATTGAGAACTTCTTCTCCATGCTGTTTCAGCAGGTGAATGATCTCCAAACTTCCAAGTTTTATTAGTGCCTTGTTGATTATATTGATCAATTAATCCTATTTCTATTGGTGATAAAAGATTTCCATTTTCATCTACGGGCAAATAATTTAAAAGATCAGATCTTATATATCTTTCAATGGTTTCGTTTGTTCCGTGATCAAAACCTGCTGCAAGATCGTTCCATAACAACTCGTTACCCGAGCTATACGGTCCTGGTCCATAGGTATCTTCCCACCAAGTGGGTTTTTCACTATAGCCTAACATTTCCCATGGATGAGTGTGAGGTCGATCTGTGTCATAGAAATAATTGTATATGCCTCTCCAGTGTCCTGGTAGATATTCTTCATTTAATACATCTTTATTGCTACTGTAATTAAAAGTAAATGCATCTGATTCATCATAATTGTTATTATTTTGATAATCTATTCCGTTTCTGCCTGCCCATGAATAAAAATCATAACTTAAAATATTGTTAATTTCTGCTAACGTGTATTCTCCATTAATAAATGCCGATGGTTTAACTTCGTTTTCACTTAATAATGTTGGATCATAAGAAGTTTTGCAATTGTTATAAATTCTTTTTTCTAATTCTAATAAAAAATCATCTCTATAATCTCCATAAGCTACAGTTTTACTTCCATCGTGTCCCACAATTATTTCTGTGGGAGTTAGATAGGTATTATCAATAATTTTTTCTGGTTTAAATTTAGGGTATATTCCCAATTTAGTAGGTGTGGGAGGAACAAAACTACCCGCGGTATTATCATAGTCTTTGATTATTATTTCATCACCCTCGGACAAGTCAGTTATAATGTTCACGCTATCGTCGATATCACTAAACGTATAATCATACCCCTGTATTAATTGTGTATCATTTAGATAAACGTAAACTGCTCTATTACTAGTTTTTGTAGTATTAAATTGAGAATCAATAGCGTATTGCGTTTCTGAACTATCTTGAACTGTGTAATTTCTAACAGTGGCTTTTTCGCCATATCCTATCATATCTTCATAAAAAAATGGAAAACTATTATCTCTATCACTGGCTATGTTTTTAATTACGGAATCTACCTTATCAGCAATTGTTCCTTCATATGATGAGTTTGTTGAATATGTTAAAAAATTTTCTTTAAATTTTTGATATTCTAAATTGCAATATTCAATGGCGCTGATAGCATTGCTATTTTGATCTATTAAACAAAATATTCCTTGTGCCAAAGGAGCAGAGTGTTGTAGTATTGTGCCTCCCTGTAATCTAACATCAGGAAGATCTCTTAAATTACTATTTCCTGGAGTATCTCCGACTAGATCTGTATTTTTTTCATTAATATCGTGGACATGATTTAATACCTGTCCAAAAGTAAATTCTGAAATCTGTTCATTGAATGGATTTATTGAAAGATTTTCTGGTATTTGATATAAACCTTTTCCTTTAATTTTATTAACTGAACTGTAACATTGTATTTTTACTAAATCGTCGACTGCAAGATCATAAGTGAATTTCACATATTTGTTTGTAGCTCCATTAACTAATTCATAATCTATATCTAAGTTTTGTGTATGATGATTAACATCTACAGTAATTTCTAAATCGTTTAAACTCGCACTATTGGCATAAACATCTATGGGAAATCTTCTTAATTCGTCGGCAGTAACAAGAAAGGTTTTAATAACTCGTTGTTTACTTTGCTCTTTTCTTTTTATCCATGATGTTTTAAATTCTTTTGTTCCATTTTTTTTATTATATGCTACTTGTGCTGTAGCAAAATTTTTAGAAATAAATTGTTCTCCACTTTTATAACTAAAAGATCCAGATGATATGTCTGTTGAGAATAACATGTTACCAACATTGTTAATTGTGCTATATTTTACCTTCAATCCTAGCACTGTGTCGGTTGGTGCAGAATCAGAAATTTTATAAGAAAAAACAGTTGATCCATGAAATGTAGAATTAGGATAAGTTGCCGGTTCATGTAATGGCACAAGATTGTCATCATATAGATTGAACAGTGGTTGTTGGTTTAGTTTAGTTTTTAATTGCCCTGTTATCCATGTTCCTTCGACAGCACTGTAATAAAAAGTTTTTCCTTGATTTTCCACTCCAAGTTCAACAAATACTGTTTCTCCATCTAGCGGTGTTACTTCATTGTCTGGCGTTAATTGTAATGTTGTAACGGATTCTCCTACTATAGTTACAAAACTTACTTTGTATATTTTGTTATTAACCAAAGGATCTCTATCATTTGTTAATAATATTCTCATACCATTGGCTACAGGGATACCATCAATGATATATCCTGTTTTTTTCACTATGTCTGAAAAAGCATCTGTGGTAACAGTATCCACTAATGCCACTGATTTTTTTACTGTTGTTCCGTGATCATATAATCCTAATCCAGAATCAAATTCTATTATGGGTCTTTTTGCTCGGTCCGATTCTAGTAAATTTGGAGTATATCCTCCAATGGCTTCTGCTGTGGCTTCTATTACCGATCTGTGAAACCATCGGTTGTATCGACTCCATGCATTTCCGTCTAGACTATCTCTCTTTATTGTGATGTAGTCTGGTGTCTCTGGTCTATAGAAGCTGATAGCATAGGGACGTGTGTCATAAACAATTGTATCGTATAACTCTGTAGTCTCTGTTGCATAAGATTCTGGAGTTATTAATGTTGCTGTATCTGTTAAAGTGATTGAATCTCCTACTCCTTCCACATAAAATTCTTTTTCGCTGTAAGCAGAATCTACTACATTTTTTACAAATTTTAATTTCATTCCGTTGCTTAGTTTGGTTCCTGTGGATAAGGTATAATTTTTTGTTCCAACAATTTCATGTAGGACATCTATGTTGGTAGTTGTAGAAATAGTTTTGATTGTTAATATACCATGCATTGCTTGGTGGTTTCCGCATTGATAATACAATATTTTTGGAGCATCTGATGGCACCGTAAAGATTAACGTTCCTTTTTCTGTTCCGTTGCCGGTGATTCCAGAAGTATAAATTACGGAAGTAGTATCGTCTTCGGCCAATCCTGTTTTAAAAGGTTCCGTCATGATGTAGAAAGGATGACCTGGTGCGTCTAAAATAAATTTATAAGTATTACCTCTATATAAAGTCATTGTGGGATTATTGTTTTCTTCGTGTGTGCTAAAAATATATGCTGTTTGTCCTACATGATCTACTTTTATTTCAGTTACTGAATTGGGACCATTATTAGTTACTAATATTGAATTTGGTCCCTCTGGCAACCAATAATATTCTCTATAATTGATTAATTTGTCAAAATCTATTGCCGGATTCCAACTATATAATTCTTCTCTGTTTAATCTGTCATGGTTTTCAACATTACCTCCAAAAAATTTAATCTGATTGATGTAATCATCATAGGTAGCTGTAAATTTAACCTGATCTTCTGGATTAATTGATGAAGTATCCTTATCGGTATAGGTAACAGTGGGTTCTAATTGATAATTATTTCTATCCTCACTCGAAGAAATTATATATTTGTCTGTGTTATTTCTTGTGTATGCATACGTTCTTCCAATGTATCCGTCCAATCTTGTTAAACTACCAGGTTGTATTAATTGATCTAATGTGCTAGATAAAAATCTATGATTTGTATCGGTTCTATAGAATGCAGGAAGATGTGCTATCGATCTTCTTAATATCACTCCATTTTCATCAGTGATTTCTTCATAATTTGTTTTTGTGTTGATCGGAGAATCTGCCATGACTAGTATCCCGTTCCACTGCTACCTGTATTGGAGCCTGATCCATTTTTTGAAGTGGTTGTCGAAGATACTGCTGATTTTGATCTATTGCTAGTTGTTGTGCCTGTGGTGCTGGTTACTACTGTACCACTAGCTACTAATTGATTAGCACCTATAGCATCAATTATCATAACATTATCAACAGTTGCGCCACTGATAAAAATTTCATCTGCAGGACTGCTAATTTGGAATAATGAACCAAACACTTGTTCAGTTTGATTTGGCACTATTACAACCGTAAGAAGATCTGGGGCCAGCTGGTTGTGTATGTATGCTGCCAATTCTGTAAAATAAAAAGTATCTCCAAAATCAAAATTATTTAATGCAAAAAATTCATTAATAGATCTAATGACTCTAGTTTTAATTACGGCATTAGTTACATTTGTGGCAGCGTTTTTAACTATTTTAAATGTAGCTTGAAACTCTTCGTCTGCTTGATTGCCAAATAAAATTTTATATTTTACTGGATGATATATAATTTGATCTGATAGTCCTTTTAATGGATTTAATACTCCAGAATATGAAATTCTTAATTGGTCCGACGTTGAAGGAGTTGGCTGGTCTCCTCCTTGCGATAACCATGTTCTAAATAATTGGTCATAAGATCTTTCAAGCATATAAACATCCATTATGTTGGTTTGCGATGGATCAATCCTTGTTTCTTGTCCAGCATTATGTTTATATTGGAATTCTATAGATCCTCTACCTCTTCTAGCATAATAATCTGTTGTTGTTTCTAACAATCCAGACTCTGTATTATATTTTTTAATAACGTTTTCGTCATCGGCATAAAAATAAAATAGTTGTCCATTTTCATATGTTCCTGGTAATATAATAGCACTTTCGTTTTCATTAACTATAAAATTACTAGAAGCATATGGTCTATATCTTTCTATATTATCGTAACTAGTATATTTTTCAAAAAATATAAATTTTGTGCTAATATTTGTGTTTGGATCTACTACAATATCAAAAATATCTGGATTATCAACCACTCCGTCGTCGTCGTCGTCGTAAAATCCTACTTTGATTTTCCTATTATCTTGGTATCCATCCGCCTCTTCTACTGTATCAACTACCTGCCAATTAATTGGATAACCTATAGGTGATCCTGTGCTAGGTGCAGTATTACTTTTAAGAATTTTTACTGTGTCTTTAACTGATTTTCCAGAAATGTAATCATATATTCTTTCAGTTTTATCATAATGAAATTTATTATCACCCTTTGATTCAAAAATATAATCCATTTCTCTGTAATTAACTGTGTAGGTATTCCCGTCATTAGTAAATTTAAACCACCAACTAGCATCTTGGTTGCTTGACGTGTTATCTCCAGCATTATCTAATGAAAAAATAGTATCTGTGTCTAAATTGGCTGCTGAGATTATCTTCCATTCTGCATTTTCTTCGTCGTATCTTAGTCCAAATTCTTCATATGTTTCTATTCTATCTTGTAAATCTGTCTTTAATGCTGAATCAAATATTGTAACAAATTTAGGAAATATAGCATTTAACACTGCACCTTGTGGTACAATATCATTTAATGTAATTGGACCCACACCAGACTCTAAATTACCCTCTCCACTGTTTGCTCCATCTCCTACTACTGCTGATATTTTGCACCATTTTCTATCTTCTCCAAGATCTGTTCCTGCAGTTACTAATTTGCCATTTAAAAATTTTCGTGTATCTGGAGATGTAAATTTAATTAAGGCTCCGGGCTCGGCATATTTTAAATTACTTGTAGCAAAATCTCCAACAACCAAAGGTCCACCTGCTTCAAAATATCCAGTATTGGTATTTGTGCCTGTGGTTGTACTGATCCAGCTGGCCGCTAATGTACTTAAATTTTTAGTTCCATATTTTATATAATAAAACTGTCTTGAATATGCTTCATTCAATTTACTTTCTATCAATCGATTAATTACATCTAATATTTCATTTCTGTTTGTAAATGTAAAAGTAAATTGAGGTAAACTTTCTTCTCTGTATAATATTCCGTCATCAGCAAATGTTGATACATTACTATAGGCACCTGTTGGGTCTATAATTTCTTTAGCTCTACTGATACCACTGGCACTTCTATTCACTGCTTTGACTTTGATTATTTCTTGCGAAGCTGATAATGGCACTATGTTATAATCTTCTGCTGTAATCATTCTGTTTTGAGAATAATATACCTGTGGTGCTTTGGTCCTGATGCTATCATCACTCTCTGTAGATGCGGCATTGTATACAGATTGTTGTAAAGACACAGTAAAAGTTAATGTTTGTAAAGAACCGTTAGTATCCTGATATTGCATGCTAAATTGTATATTCTGCATGTCGGCTGGTTGTATAGAATATTTGGCGTTGTCACTGATTCTGTAATAAGATTTAAATGCTCCAGATGGTATATTGGCAAAATTTCCATCTCCAAATACAAGATCTATAGCATCGTTGTTCCTTGTCACAACATTGTAGATATCTCTTACATCGGCAGATAAAGAATTATAAATGGTATTATTTCCAACAAGATCTGGTACCCTTGTCCATAATTTTTCTATTTGTCCAAAATCATCTAATTCATACAACCATACATCATCATTATTAATATTATTAACTGATATACTTTTAACATAATTGGTTGTGGGTTGATTTATTGAAAAAGTATTACTAGTTAAAGATCCTTGTTTGAATAAGAAAAAGAATCCTGTGTTAGGACTAGAATCACCAGCGCCGTCGGTTCTATAAACATATGTCATTCCTCCTCCTTGTATTGGAGACAATTCGTATATTGATTCTGAATTGGATATAGAGGCTGGTACTATTTCAAAATTTCTAGTTATACCACTGACATTTTTTGTAAATTGAAACATAGGAACATCTACGTTTGTGGTATTGACTGTATAAATTTCTGTCTTAATTCCTCCGATGTTGTCTAATTCTAGAGGTTTGCCAAAACGTTGTCCATCAACATTGGCAGCATTTAATATATTAATAATCTGTTCTCTATAATTGGCATTGGTACTATCATTCCACACAACTGTAGAATTAGATAAATTGGTTCCCGAACTGTCAGTAACATTTTGTGTAGTTCTAACAGATACTAATTTTAATAATCCTGTAGCTGGTTTATTTCTTTTAGCATTGTAGTTGATTAATCTAGCTAATCTTAATATGGAATCTCTTCTACTAGCTGTTTCGATAAAATTTTCTCTAGCATTCAAATCTATTCGAAAACTTAATGATTGTGCTATGTAAGCAATAAGATCTATTAGTGCAACATATTCAGAAGATTCTACAAAATCATTAAAATCATCTGGATAGTTTTCTCTAAGATAGGCTACCATGGTTCTTCTTAGAGTTTCAAAATCGTAAGATTTAAAATCTGCTTGTTGAAAGGCAGTATAGATTTTACGCCAATCCTCGGCTACAAGTAAGCGATTTTGTCTGTCAGTGGTGGCCATAGTTTAATACACGGATATTTATGGATATTATTATGTGCGTAGATTAAGAAAGGCGCAGAGCTGCGTTTTCGTCGAAACTTAACACTAATTTTTCGGTAATATTATAAGGCACATATACTATTGTAGCTTGTACTGATATGCCGTGCTCAGTCTCACTGACTATAATCTCTTTGGTACTTAATCTAGGATCAGCATTAAGATTTTGTGCAATATCGTCCGCTACTGCTTGTTTTACAGCATCTGTTAATGGTTCAAATATTAAATCATATATTATTGTACCAAATTCAGGATTTTCTACTCTTTCTCCTTTACGCACACTGAGACGATTGATCAAATCCTGTTTAATTAATTCAAAATCATACAGTTTAAAATTAGTATTACTGGATCTAGAACTAAATCCTTTGAAGATTTGTCTCTTATTATTAGCTGAATTTTTATCTACATATGCCATATTTTATATATCAAAGAAACTTGATCCTCCTCCAAATCCAAAAACACTGCCAAGGTTAGAGGCTATGCTTGCTATTTCTGAGCTAATCGCACTGCCAAAATCCGTCACCAAACTACTTATCTCGGTCACTGCAGTGATGTCAGATCCCATCACTGACTTGTAGATGTTGTTGACCATGTTGACAGTGCCAATGGTCTGATTGGCTAGGCCAAATCCTGGTATCTGTCCTATTCCTGGTATCTGCCCCATGCCTGAAAATATACCTTCAATGTTTGGCGATCCAGCGTTGAATATATCACCAAAAATATTTCCTCCTGTGAAAGGACCAGGTCCGGCGATGAATGAGTTGGCAATACCTACCTGTCCTAGATCATCTATGCCTTCCACTCCAAACAATCTATCTTTGGCTTGACCAAATGCACCCAACACGCTGCCGGAGGTGGACACAATGTCTTTCACTGTGCTCAGTGCGCCGGTGGTAAAATTCAGTGGTGATGATATGGCCTTGGTCAAATTGCCTGTTGTATATAGAAGTCCTCCTTGATCTATAAAAAGTGTTTTGCCCAAGAAATCCTGTTGTTCCCCGGTCAAGGCACTCACTGTCTGTTGAATAGTGCTGCTGACTCCTTCTGCTATGGCAGAGATATTGAACGGACCACCATCGGGTAAACCATAAAGTTTATTATAATCGTTGGCAATTTCATTGCAAACTTTTTGAATCGTTTGTATGTCTCCTGTGGGCTGCTTGACAACATTTGACACTTTATTTACTGATGATTGCAACTGTCCCAATCCTCGTTTTTCGCATTCATGCTGCATGTCGGCTGCAAGCTGCATATATCTCCTACTTGGATTATCAGACAATCTATTTCTTTGAGCTATGAACTCGGCCGTGCCAGGCACGTTGCTCAAAGGGCCAGGGCTAGTGCCCTTGAAGCTCACAACTTTGTCAAAATGGAATGGGAACGGCTCGTGCGTACAGATACGCATGCCTGACATGGTGATGTTGGCATTTTGGTCAACCTTGATAGGACCGTAGGTATACTTGTTGGAAGGATTAACATCTGGTATACCTTCTCTCTTGGTTCCTGTGCCCGCGGGATCTTGCGCAATGGTCCTTTCGTAAGTGGCTATGATGTTGGGACTAGTACCTATACTATTAAAATGTATTTGACTACCTGTTAAATGAGTTTGACCTGTGGCCATGTGCAATTGTGTTTCTCCTGCATATGAAACTATTGATCCATTGGGTGCTTTATTAGTGATGCTGCCATATCTAGCCTGCGATTGTATATCATAATCAGCATAGGTTTGTATTGCTCCCCCATCTATAACTAATTTTCCTACCGAACTTAATTTTATTTGTTTTCTAGCAAACATATTAATGTTATTATCACTATGAAAATTCATATCTCCTCTAGATCTGATGTTTACACCTCCGCCGGCATATATGTCTATGGCACCATTGGCACTGAATTCCATCCAGACGTTTCCTGACCCATTGGCTATGTATACCACTCCCTTGGTATCATGCAACAATAGTTGGTGTCCCGAGGCGGATCTTAGTCTTATAAGTTGATTATCACCGATGTTGTCACCATCGTCCATGACAAAAGTGTGGCCGGACAATCTGTCAATAACTTCTTCGTGTTTTGAATTTACAACTCCCACATTTTTAGGAGAAGAACTGGTGTCTCTACGTCCTGGCGTGCTGATCCCAAACACATTGCTTGGACTTTCTCTTCTGGCAGAGGACGTGGTAGTGCCTCTCACATCATCTTGTATCAATCCCTGCTGCCTAAGCGTTTCTGCAAACGGATGTATGGGTCTTTTTAATATAGGATCAACTGCATTGCCCCCTACTACATCTAATGTTGCTCTGTTAATTTCTCCAGCTGGCAATATTTCTGTGCCATACATGGTTTGTTTACTATCTGTTTCTGAACCAGTGTCTGCAAGTCCGGTTTTTTCTGTAGCACCTATACCGGGAATCATTTGATTCATTAATGGTTCTTGTATGCATCCTATCCAAAATGCTTGATCTGATTTTCCTTCAACAAATATAACTAAAACTTTTGTGTCTATATCTGGTGGTACCATCCACATTCCGTAAGAATGTTGAGATGCTTTATAATTGTAAGGATCGCTTTCTCCCAAATATTTTGTAGTTTTAGCCCCATAAAATGGTGCTAGATATTCGCAAGTAACTAATTTTCCTGTTGATGATTCTCCGTACCCTGCTAATGAGGGTATATAAACTCCCAATCTGCCCATTCTTAATGGATCTTGATTAGATTTTACTATACCTATATAAGGACCAGAATCTACACTACCTAAACCTGTATCAACTTTAGGCAACGAAGGCGTTGCTGCATCTCCTCCTAAATGTGTTTTTAAACTCATTAGAAAGTATCTCCGTTGTTATTTGTATTGGGGTTGTTGTTTGTATTGGGTGTGTCTTCTTGAGCTGATAAGAAATAATCTGAAATTTGAGGTACAGGTACAGTACGACCGTCTGGAAAAATATAATATATGTCTGTCAAAGTTTTTGTTTTTGCACTATTTGATTGATTATTGAATCTAGTCATATGTAATACCTGAGTAAATGCTCCATTGGCAAAATTACTTTCAACTTTATATACCTGGTATAATCCTGAGAACACAGCACTTTGTGTTGTTCCTAATTCATAAACTCCTTTTACATCATCTAGATCCGATGGCATTTTAAAATTTAAACGTATTACAGGATCTGCTATGTCAGTATTAAAAGACTTATATTGATTGCTCCATTGCCCAACAAATCCTAAATCTCTAATATTTTTATCAGATCCTACTCCTGCTCCTGTATTTTCTACATTGATTGGTAAGAATTGACTAACTCCTATCCAGGAAGGATCACCGATAATTTTTAGTTGTACTTTAACCATATCTGCTGTAGGGTTGGTCAACACGTCCATAAAAAGATCTACGTCTTGTTTCTTTTCTGTGCTGAATAGTCCGCTACGAGTACTTCTTACAGTTCCGGGAGCTGATTGTGTTGGTAAAAATTCTTCTATCTGATCTTCAGCTCCTATTTGAGATAGTAAAGACACATCGTCCTCAAAAGAAATTCTATCTTTATTATGAGGATTATTGGGCGGTAGTTTTGTTATGTACCACGCTACTTTATAATTAATATCTAGATCTAATATGTCAGTATTATTTCCTGTGAATATATAATCATAAAGTTTTTTTACTTTAACTTTGTTTTGTCCTCCCAGCGACAATCCTGGTTTTACTAATCTAAAAATATGAAGATCATATGGTTCTATATGAAATTTTATTGTCTTTGGGTGTGTTTTCGTTAATCTATCAAATCTAGTGACATCTGTTTCTATCGCTGCTTTGATTCTAAACCACTTAACTTTAAAATCATCTTCGTTTAAAGATGCTATATCTACATTGGATAATATCTGTTTGCCGGTGTTTTCTCTTAAATTGTTGGTTGTTTTTTGAAACCAATCCTGCCAAACTTCTTGAATTGGTTGTAAACTTGTCATTGCTTCTTCTAATACTTTTATAATTGCTGTGTTTGCATTTAATTCTCCTGCAACATTAAATTTATATGCTGTGGTAGGAGTCTCGTTATTTCTTAAAACAGTGGTGTCTGGATCAAATTCATAATCATTTAAAGATACAGTTTTACTATTTTTTACCTGATCTCCATTAGTTTTTAAAGGTACATCAGCAAAAGAAGGATCTACTGTTATTTGATAGGTATCTTGCATGCCTTCAGTGAATACTTTTCTTTTTGCTTCATCTTCGGTCATCTTGTTTAGTTTGTTATTAAAATCTTGTAAAAATGTTCTAACGCCGGTTGAGGATCCTTCTAATTTCATATTAGTTCTAATGAAATTATATCTATTTAGGTATGGTACTTCATTGTAAGGTATGCAGTCTAAATCATAAGTTGCACCAGCTGTGTTTACTTTAATATTCATTTTTACTATTTTAATTGGAATATATCTCTTGGTTGTTAGAGCATCTACTGTGGTTATTTTTCCTTGTTCGTCAAATCCTCGAAACTGAATAGTTAATAGATATGGTGCGCTGATATGGTCTTTGTAACCACTGTTGCTGGCAGCGGCTTTGAGTTTTTCTAATATAGTTACTCCGGCTGGTTCGTTTAATCTCATAACAATCTTGGTTACTGAGCCCGTTCGTCTTTCTGAATTGAATCCATGTATAGAATCCATGTTAACATTTTCAAAATATATATCTCTTCCTAAATTTAATATAGACTTTGCTCTATCAATTGATGCTAGTTCTCTTTCATTGAGTAATTTTTTTGCTTCTTCGGCAGCTTCTGTGGTTACACTACTCGATGCTGGATTTCCTATTCCGCCCGTTCTAGCTATAATATCATGAGGACTGGCTGTCATAAAATCTTTAGGATTTCTTATTTCAGATTCTTTGAGACCACTCAATGTAAAAATATAATTGTAGGTGGCAAACTGATGTAATTGATTTTTTTCAACAGAATCTAATATTACTTGTCTATCGGTAGTAATATCTTTTTGATATGTTTCTGCTATTCCTCTAGCTGTGTCTAAGTTAAATGTATAATCCGACATTTTAAAAACCTAAATCGTTTCTTAGATTACTTAATTTAGGTAGTTGTATAGTTTTACCTGTTGAAAAATCATATATAGGATCCTCAATTACATTAGGATTTCTTTGAGCAAATACCCACCATAGTCTCGGAGTACCATATAAGTCATAGGCTAAAAGATCTGGTCTATAAGCATATATTCTATCGATGGTATAACTGACGTCGTCATTTTCTGCTGTGATAGTTCTAGGTTGTAGTAAATCTAGACTGATATTATTTTGTGTGGTTCCAAAATATGGACTGGTATTACTATATGTAGCCATTAGATATAACCTATTCCTCTCTCGTCTTTGCCAATTAATCTACCATTAACAAAATCTTTCATGCTGAATTTTTTCACAGAATCCCTAGAATAAATTGGCTGCAATTGTAATGTTACTGTACTCAATGTAGGCGCCCATGTTTTATTTTGATCTGTGTTCAATACTATGTTAGGATTAATATCACTTCTACTTCTTGAACTTTGTGAAGTACAAATATAATCCACGTCTGGTCTCAAATCAACGTTAAAGTTTGTTACAACCACTGGTATGTTATTAAAAACATAATCTCCATATCCAGATAAATGTAGTATTGGTGGTGGATTACCTTTTAAAGGATCATTCTCTTCTCCTCCAAAAAACATTTTGGTTACTGATCTAAAAAAATGTAACATTGCAACCCAATATCTAGCATCTTCTTGATTTTGTACTGGAAATTCTCCTGTTACTGTAAATGATGGAACTTCGCTATGTCCATATGCATAATGTGGATAGTTGCTGTGAGGCATATTCAATGGTGTGTAATTAGCCGAGTGCTGAATAATTATCGATGGTGTTAAAGGAAATACTACTCCTCCTGCATTACCAAGTGGTTCTAAAATATTATTAGCGGCTCTACCTTCTCCTGAATCTATTGTATCTTTATATACTTGGAAAAAAACATTCCAAAGATCGCTTTTAGGAGGTAATACTACTCTCACTCTGTAATCTGTTTGTCCATTCCTTGTGGAAAATCTTGCCGAGGCACGCAATTTATCATTGGCTTCTGCTCCTTTAGATAATCCTGCTCCAAATAAACGACTTAATGTGGGATTAGAAGAAATAACATTGCCAACAGCACCAACGGTGCCTATGATTTTACCTGCTGTATCAAATAGTCCCATTGTTAAATCCGTTTATTAATAGGTTGTTTTTTCATATAAAATTCAGTATACTAACACAATATTTATAGGCATCATAATAGGCGCACTTTATAATCTCCAGGCAGTAAAGCAGACAACTTAAAACAAGGAATTACTATGAAAAGAGTGAACTATTTAAATAACCGCGATCTGCTAGCAGAGATACACAAGAGCAAGAATACCTATTGCTCATATGTCAGTCCCGAAGACAGCGATTATGACATGATTGTCAATGACATTAAAAAGATCAACAGTGCCAATATCGGCAAGGCAAGAAAAATACAAGCGAAAAGATTAACAGCAAGAGCTTGGGAAGCAGCTAAAAAGTTAGGCAATAAAAGAATCAAAATGACCGATTATGAAGTTTCTCCAAGATCTATTAAAAAAACCGATCTAGTGTTTCGAGTAATGATGTTTGATCATATCACCACGGACAGCCAAAGAAAGAAAAATCCTAAAACTCGAGCAGATCATCACACGAAAGTTAATTTTCCTCCGTTCCAACATTATAGAATCAACGACAAAGGACAACCAGTTTGTGTGGGCAAAAGTCATTGGATCGGTGGTATGAACAATGGACATTTTGGCAATGATCATGGCAAGATCACTCCTACACTGGCAAATATGTTTTTGAAATTAGCGGAGAGATATAGCCAACGGAGCAACTGGAGAGGTTATACCTATGTGGACGAGATGAGATCACAGGCACTGATGCAGTTGAGTCAGATTGGCTTGCAGTTTGATGAATCTAAATCAGAAAATCCTTTTGCTTATTACACGGCAGCCATCACAAACTCATTCACAAGGATATTAAACATTGAGAAGAAAAACCAAAATATTCGTGATGACATATTAGAGATGAATGAAATGATGCCAAGCTACACTCGACAAGCCAAAAATGAGAGTGAGACAGTGTCAGCAAAGAGGAGAATGACTGCTCAAAATGGCGAGGTTAAAGTCTACAGCAAATCCGCTCTAAAGGAATTAAACAAAGAATATAAAGCATCTGGAAAATTAACAGTTGCAGAGTCTAAAAAAAAATAGTAAACTCAAATTATGGCATTTTTTAAACGAGCTGCTTGTTTCACTGACATACA